>Ga0082335_1002308_pt1 | contig 36210 bp, 29 predicted proteins | sample Subgrocontami58m_FD_72375 | JGI IMG/M metagenome (GOLD analysis project Ga0082335, IMG submission 72375) | Subsurface groundwater microbial communities from S. Glens Falls, New York, USA - GMW37 contaminated, 5.8 m (SPADES assembly) (version 2) ... | reverse complement strand
CGTCTCCACCCCCATCGCCCGCATCGCGTAGATCATGCCTGTGTTGATCGAGTCTTCCAGCACCTGCGTCATGTCGACCGTCCCGTAGACCTTGCCTTCGGCGTTTCCGATGGGCTTAGGCCAACCGTCCACCATGACCGAACCTGTATCCGTAAACGTGGTCGTGGGGGTGACGGCTTCTGCATCGATCGCGGCGGCCATGGTGAACGGCTTGAAAACCGATCCTGGCTCGTATGCGTCAAAGATAGCGGGGTTGTTAAAAAGGTCAATCGAGTCGACATCGCCATAATGGTTAGAGTCAAAATCCGGCGCGCCGCACATGGCGAGAATCTTCCCCGTGGCGGGAGACACGATGATGATCGATCCCCCGTCCGCGCCATGCTTCGCAACGGCCGCTTTCAAGCTCGAACACGCCTTGTACTGGATGGTGCGATCAAGTGTGAGTACGATGTCCGCCCCGTCTTGCGCAGCCTCATACTCGCGGCTCCCCACCGCAATGAGACGCCCGGCGATATCGCGCTCGCTCAACAAATACCCCTGCGTGCCGGTCAGCAGTTCGTCAAAGTACCCTTCGATGCCGTACTTACCCGAGAGACGGCCGTCCACGTCCGCACCCAAAAATCCAAGCACGTGTCCGCTCATTTCGGGCTCTGGATACAATCGAGAGGTCTCGCGTGTGTAGTGGATGCCGGGAAGTTCCAACGGCAGAAGTCTCTCAAGTGTCTTCTCGTCGACTTTGCGCTCGATGGGCTCGTAGGGATCTTCAGGTTGGTCGAGTCGTTCTTCCAGAGCGTCGACGGCTTCTTCATCATAGCCAAACAGCTCGCCGAGAGCTTCGGCTGTATCTTCGGGCTCTTCGATCTCGCGAGGGTCGGCGTACACAAACGCGAGCTCTTGGTTAACGGCCACGGGGACGAGCGTCTCGTCCTTAAAGTCGTGAAGATAAATCTCGCCGCGCTCGGGGATGAGCTCCTGGAACAGTTCATGCTGGCCCGAGGCGAGCGCCTCGTAAAAATTGTGCTGGAAGACCTGGATGAAAAAAAGTTTCAAGACGATCACGCCAGCAAACAAAACAACGGCATACCGGAATACCTCCAGTCGCAGGTCGTTATCGCTTGAGCTTGTTCTTCGCCAGGATTGTTTGGTCATACGTCTCCGGTCCTCCCCCTTCCCAACCCGTCCGAACCCCGTCCGACCGGATGCCGGTCATCCGGGCGGAGGACGTTCGTCCGGGCGGAGGGGGAGCTAGAGGGGGTTGCCGATCCGGTCCTCCCCCTTCCCAAGGGGGAGCTAGAGGGGGTTGCCGATCCGGTCCTCCCCCTTCCCAAGGGGGAGCTAGAGGGGGTTGCCGGTTCTATCTTTGACAGATACTCGAGAATAGCGTCGAAGATGCCAACCAGGTTTTCACGAACCTCAAGGTTCGTATATCTCATGATGGTTAAGCCTTGATTATGAAGAAACTCATCTCGCCGACGGTCGTACTCAACAGCATCTGGTTCATAGTGCGTGTCGCCATCCACCTCAACGACCAACCTCTTCGCTGGGCAGTAGAAGTCGACGATGTAGGGGCCGATGCTGTGCTGCCGACGGAACTTCAGTCCGAGCTGGTTACCTCGTAGGTGGTTCCAAACCCGAATTTCAAGATCGTTCATGTTTCGACGATTCTCAAGTCGGAATTTCTTTCTGTCACGTCTGTTGAAAACCTTCATAAGACATCGGCAACCTCCCCTAGCCCCTCCTCCACCTTCGCCAAGGCTTCGGTGGACAGGTTGGAAAGGAGGGGGACCGGATAGTTACAATCCGAACCCAAATAACGATCCATTCCCTCGCGGATTCCGAGCGCCCTTCACCTCGTCGCCGTCGCTCACGCCGTCGCCGTCTGTATCCGCAACCGTGCGGCTGGTTCCGTAAAAGGCCTCGAGGATGTTGTCGAGTCCGTCGCCGTCGGGATCGTTGGAAGATTCTGTTTGGGTAACGGGGAGCCGCGCGGTCGATTCACTTACGAGTCGCTTGTCCGTACTCGCAAGGGTACCACCACTTGGGAACGCACCAAACGCGGCCTCAAACAACTCCTGGAAATGGACGGTGTACCCAGCCGTAACTTCCAAAGGTTCGTTAAATTTTGAAAACTCGATGCGAACATCCACGGGGAGCAACTCCGTTCCTTCTGGATCCTCGAATCCGCCCGCCGCCTGGAACCGATACAGAAAGTGATCGCCAAGACCGATCCAGAACCGCAGCGTCAGGCGTGAAAGCTGCGCGGCATTCTGATCCGCGACGAGCCGCTCGGAGTCATTTGGCTGACGACCTTCCTTGGCACGCACGAGGTCCAGGAGGAACGCCTCAATCGCCTGCGCGTCAAACGACCCATCGATAATGCGCGTGTTCACCCCGTCGATCAGCTCCGTGAGTCCGTTGTACTCCATATGAAAAATGTCCGCGTACGAGAGCAGGTACTGCAGGCGGGCGCGACCTTCACTCGTCCAAAGAGCCTTCGAGAGGATCGAATCGATCGGTGCCTCAAGACCAGGCAGAATCGGCCCCCACAACGGGAGCTGTCCTTCGCTAAACCCAACCCACGTTTCATTCTCGAAATCCACCCCAGCGACATCCGGGCCTGGAGGCTCATACGTCAGGTACGACTCGCCGTCGATCGTCCGCAGCTCACCCGCGAGATCCTGATACGTGTCACCTTGCGATAGATAAACGACTCGGAACTTCGTCGCAAGGCTTAGACCAAGATCTTCCTCCACAATAACCGGTCCGCTCACATAGAGCGTCGTGCTCACACGCTCGCCTTCCAACTCCCGACTCCAGCTAAACCCCGACTCCTCAAACACGCTCTCCAGGTTCGCCATCGTAATCATCATGGCGCGCATCTCCTTCTGCGGCCGAAACTGCATGAAGACGATGTAGGACGCAAACGTGATCGCCAAAACCACCACCACGCCCACAAGCAAAAACGCGAGGGATTTTTTCATAGCTGGTTACTGTCTACAACCCATATGTCATTGCGAGAAGGGAGTCTATCGTCGACCGACGAAGCAATCCTCCGGCATGTCGAAGGATTGCTTCGGCTTCGCCTCGCAATGACACGTGTATGTTTGATAAATCAAAAGAGGTAACAACCGTTACCTCTATTTTATCTAAATCTCACTCATCCGGCTATATCTCAGAAACATCCTCATCGGAAACGTACACGCCGACATAGGCTGTACTCTCGCCTGTGCTCTCGTTCTCGACAAGCCGGACGATCTCGCCGCCCTTCGTCTGATAGTCGGAGAAGAGGAAGCGATCATCCGCATCGGTTAACGACTCGCCCTCGGACTCCAGTACCGTCCCGGCGTCCTCATACTCGAATTCATACTCTTTCCCTTGAAACATCAGGACTTCCTCTTCCGGCTCCAGCTCATCCTCGATTTCGCGGAACAAGATGAGCTCCTCATCCTGTGGTGACACCGAAAGCATGCGACCCTCGTCGTCATAGAGCCATCGCAAGCGGTGGCCGCTATCCAGTTCGATGACCGAGTGGCCGACGTAGATAAACGGTTTGTTAAGAACGGTCACGGAGTCACCGAGGCCGAGTTTGTAAAGGCGCTTGATGTTCATAAAGAGTGGAAGACGGGGGGGTCAGATGTCAGAGGTCGGAAACTGTCGATACCAATTTCACTACCGATTAAAACACGCGCGGCAAATCGTGTAAACCCCCATTTTCCACAAGCGGGGCGGAAGCGAAGCTTCATTTTCCCCAAGCGGGTCGGAAGCTTAGCTTCCGACAAATCAGGGGTTTTGTGACGCAGGAAGACGATTTTCGGCCGGCTCTCTTGACAAAAGCTATCTTTTAGGATATATTTCTCGTCTGCAGAACGTGGCGGGTGATAGTGAATTTGGTGTCTTGACGGCACAAAACTCACTACCACCCCGCTGCCCTGCAGTGAATCAACATCGCTGCGGGTGGCAGCATGGAAGGAGACAGCCAGATGAGCAACCTCGTCCCAGAGGGCGCAAGCCCCTGCCGGCCGCCGCGAACCAAGGACATCCTGGATCGCGATAGCGGCCGCGTGATCGGGAGGCAGACCCAGCGGGTCTATCTGCTCGCGGTCGTTCCCAACGCGCGCCTGCGGCACCTCGAGCCCGACGGGTTCGAATTCAACGCCGAGTCCGAGTACGACGGCAACACGATCCCGCCCCACTTCAGGGGTCGCTTCCGCACCGTCGATGTATTTCTGCAGGCGGGCATCCAGCCCGCCGAGGAGCTCACCGGCCGCGTCGAGGTGAAGGCGTTCGTGACCGAGAACCTCTTCTCTGCCCGAGCCACGGGCGAGGACGAGATCCGGCAGGACTCCGAGAACGACTACCTGCGCATCACCTTCGTCGGTCCCGCCGACGAGACGCACGAGGAACAGCTTCTCGCTGTCCTCTTCAACGAGCCCAAGGACGCGACCTACGACGACGCCTTCGGCTGGACGAAGAAGGATGCGGGCGTCTTCATCGGCATCAAGCCGATCCAGAAGGTGGAAGCCCCCTTCAACCAGGTCTTGAGCGCCAACGACGCCGCGAAGGCATCGGCCGCCTCCTAGCCGAAGCCCGCGGCCCAGGGCGCCCGCCCGCCCCGCAGCCCTCCTCCCCCTAGCGAGGGCGGGCTGGGCAAGGTCTGGAGTATGAGCATTTGATAGCTCTGCTCCTGACCACGCACACTGCCCCGTGCGAAGAAGAGTCCCGAACGATTCGTTCGGTCAACTCGACTTCGCTCGGGGCTCTTCTTTTTGTGGAAAGGGAATGGTGGGGAATTTAGGGAATAAAGAATTTTCAATTTCCGGAAACGAGTATTCCCAATTCCATAAATTCCCTCCCATTCCCTAGATTCCCCCAAACCATGTTAAAATTCACCCAACGTATGTCAGAGTCACCAACCTCATTTCAAACAGCCTGGCTGGGATACGATGTCCCCTACCAAGACATCGAGTCCCAACCGATTGTTCAACTTGTGCGCAAGCAAGGCGTGAAGAAGCGCATCGCGCAGGAAGAGCATCATCTCACGGTCGGCTATTTTCCCGAGGTAATACTCGAGGACTTGAATGAATTCGTCCGAGCCGCTGAAAAAAACTTCAACAAGCCACTGGCCGTCTCGAGTATCCAATTCGACCGCTACGGTTCCATCGCCGCAGAGGACGGTCATTACGTCTACTTTTCCCCAAGCGAGGGATCGGCCACAGAAGCGCGGTTCCTCAAGTCGCGGATCAACGAGATCGAAGGGGTAGGCCCGTCGAGCGCCACGACCAATCTCCACTTGAGCGTCGGCGGCAAGGATCCGTTTGATCACAACAAAGCTCCGCAAGCCTCTCTCCCACAGCCGTTTTCTGTTGACGGCCGTCTCGTCTTTGTCGGCAAAGCCAGCGAGGAATTCCAGCGTTTTTTCTGGTCAACGGAGAAACAAACATTCCTCCCCGAGGGGTACAAAGAACCAGTGGCGGCTCTCCCTGTCCACACCATCGCCATTTTCCCCAAAGTTCAAGTCGACACCCTCGTGAGCATTTATCTGCTCAAGACCTTTGGCGAGGAAGCATTCCCCGGCGTGAAGGATGCCAAGATTGCGTTCATGAGCAAGGCGCCCGAAGGCAAAACGCCGGAAGAGACAGAACGCGAAGGCTTGCTGCTCGTGGACTTGGGCGGTATGTTCGATCACCACCGCACCAACACAGAAAGCGGAAAACGACAGGACTGCGCCGCCACACTCATCGCCAGCTACCTTGGCATCGACAAACAGAAGTACCTCGAGAAGCTTCTCGCCTGGGCAAAACGCGATGACCTTGAAGGCAAAGGCACGATCAGCGAGGACAGCATCGACCGGGCGTTTGGCTTAAGCGGCGTTATCAGCAATCTCAACCGTGAGCTCAAGGAGACTCCACAGCAAATCGTGGACCTCATCTTACCCTTGATTGAGCACCACGTGGAGGAGCAACGACACCGGGCTGAAGGCCTCCCAAAACTTTACGAGGAGCTCGAAGCCGCAGGAAAAACACGACGCTGGAAAATGAAACAAGGGGCGGCAGAGATTAAAGCGGCGGCTGTAGAGTGTGACGATATTGGTATGGCGGGCTGGCTCAAAGCTGTGAAGCGCATGGATCTTGTTGTTCAGCGCGCGCCCACGGGACACACCAACGTCATCACTCGGCAAGAGCGATCGATCGACCTACGCCCAGTGATCGAGCGACTGCGTGTGGAGGAGGCGAAGACACTTGGCATTCCGCTCGCGCTTGATAAAACAAAGCTACAGTCGACCGGCAAAATCGAGGAAGTTCCGATGTGGTACTACGACGACGCCGCGAACACCCTGCAAAACGGCGGCATCAACCCTGGACAAATTCCTCCCACCAAACTCTCCTTTGACCAGATCATCGACATCCTCACACAAACCCTACCAAGCGGCATCATCGGCGCCCTCAAACGAAGAAAAGAAAAAGAGCTCCGATAAATGTCATTGCGAGGAGACGAAGACGACGAAGCAATCCTCCAGCTCGTCGAAGGATTGCTTCGGCTTCGCCTCGCAATGACACAAATTTGTTATCGTTCGTAGTAATAAAGTTTCGGTGCACCGTCGAGTTCATCGACCCTCGTCACCTCCCATCCCGGGATCGGCCAGACGTAGGAGACCACGCGGGCGCCCGGTTTTAACTCCGTCTCAAACTTCGGGCGGATTTTTTGATACGTCTCGGGCATGAGAAACAGGTAGAGCGCGTCATAGTCTGAGAGGTCGTGCTTGAATACGTTCTCGAATTTCATCTTGACACCCGAACCCGCGAGCCGATTCTGGAGCCAGCCAATGCCGTACTGCAGAATCGACAGCTCCACGCCCGTCACGTCTGCTTCCGGTTGCTCGTGCTTGAGATGCCGACACACCCGCGCGTTCCCACACCCAAGCTCCACAAACCGCTCGCCAGGCTGTAGACGCAGAAACTCGGCGACTCGACGAACATCTCGTTTCCACGTCGGCACCCACGGCGCGCCCTGCCACCCGGCGTAGGCGGCACTCCCGAGTAGCACCAAAACGATGATGAACAAGACCTGCCAAAGCATATAGAGAGTTCTGAAAAAGTCGTTTAGTGGTTGAGTGGTTTAGTCGTTGAGTTACTCAATCACTCAACGACTTAATAACTTTTGCAGAGGTCTCTATAGACGATTATACCAAAATCCAGTAGGATTCTCCCACATCGGGCCATAGCGCAGCTTGGTAGCGCGCTTCGTTCGGGACGAAGAGGCCGTGGGTTCAAATCCCACTGGCCCGACCATTCGACTACCGTTGTGTTATTTATGACGGTAGTCGAATATCCCGAGCGACCCCGAGCCTGTGGTTCGATGGACTCACCACGGTGAGCCTGTGGTTCGATGGAACTCACCACGGTGAGCCTGTGGTTCGATGGACTCACCACGGTGAGCCTGTCGAACCCGTCGAACCCGTCGAAACCGTCGAGTGGGAGTCGAGGGGCAGTTGGTTTATAACCGCTCATGATCTTTGACCAAGAAAGACGGGCCATAGCGCAGCTTGGTAGCGCGCTTGCATGGGGTGCAAGAGGCCGTGGGTTCAAATCCCACTGGCCCGACCATTCGACTACCGTTGTGTTATGTATGACGGTAGTCGAATGTCCCGAGCGAGCGTAGCGAGTCGAGGGGCAGAGCACTGAAGCATGAAACCTTTTTTGATTCTCCAGTTACGCGGACACGAAGAAGTCGCGGCAAGCGAGCTTGCGGCATTTTTGAAATACGGCGGGCTGTCGATGCGAGACGTCGTGCGCGTGAGGATGGAGCAGGATGTATTGCCCAACGTGAGGCTCGAGGAATATGCCGGAGTGATCGTGGGCGGCGGACCATGGAACGTGAGTGACCCGACGGAAAAGAAGGACGCTTGCCAACAAGAAGCCGAGGCGTGGCTGGGCGAACTTCTAGGTCGTATCGTCGAGCGAGACGTTCCCTATCTTGGTGCCTGCTACGGACTGGGCGCGCTGAACATCGCGCTGGGTTCACAGGTCTCGAAGGAACAATTTGGCGAGGACGTAGGTGCCGTGACGATCGAAGTAACGGACGAGGGCGCGACCGATCCCCTGCTCGCAGGTCTCCCTCGCTCCTTCCGCGCCTTCGTGGGACACAAGGAGGCGTGCCAGTCGCTCCCACCAGGCGCCGTGTGGCTGGCAAAGTCCGCGACGTGTCCCGTACAGATGTACCGCGTGGGCGCAAACGTCTACGGCGTTCAATTCCATCCAGAGCTGGACACAGAAGGACTATGCTTACGCATCAACGCCTATCGCCACGCCGGCTACTTCCCGCCAGAGGAAGCTGATGAGGTCAAAACTCGAGCGCGCGCGGAGCGTATCAGCGAACCGATGAAGATTCTCAAACGGTTTGTCGAGATCTACAAAAACAATCCACAGACCGAGACCGTTGAAATACTCCCTTTTGTCATTGCGAGCGACCGCAAGGGAGCGAAGCAATCCTTCGATTGCTAAGGAATCAGTGGATTGCTTCGTCCCGCCACGCTTCGCTCGCGGCTTTGGCACGCTCCTCGCAATGACACAATTTTGGAATTTTTCAACGGTCTCAGACCCCTCGTTGACGTCACCAACAAACTATGATGTACTAGATTCAGCGATTGAGGAGGTATTGCCTCCATATCGGTGCTAACAACAAATCCCCCACTCCAAATGATCCCTAGATCGTTTGGAGTTGGGGGATTTTGTTTACCCCGGGCTCACGAGCCCGCCTTCGAGGCTCTGAGGAGCCCTCAGGCTCTCGAAGAGTGGAGGTAATTGGTAACCTCAATCGCGTTAGCACCGATTATTGCCAGTTCAAGTCTGGCCGGGTCCACCAAAAGCCCGGGACCCAGCAAGCCTGTCCTTCATGGGCAGGTTTGTTGTTTCTCAAAAATCCAGCCCCTCCCGCGCTTTCACCCCCGAGTAGAAATAATGCTTGCGCAGTCGCATTTCAGTGACGAGGTGAGCACGCTTGAGGAACGATGGCGGGGCATTGCGGCCGGTGAGGACAAGCTCGGTGCGGTCTGGCTTTTGGTCGATGAGAGCGAGGACGTCTGTTTCAGAAAGGATTCTCAAGTCGGTGGAAGAGTTCGCTTCGTCGAGGACCAATAGGTCCCATTGGTCTGATTCGAGCAACTCCTTTGCCTTCGCCAACCCTTCTGCGCCCAGCCGTCGATCTTCGTCGGTGATGGAAAAGTCGAACCGGCCGGAAGGGTCGATGCGGTCGCGGCCGTAGGCAAACAACGGTACCTCTAGTCGCTCGAGCACCGCGCGTTCCATGTAGTGCTCCCCTCCTTTGTCGAAAAAAATAATCGCGGCTCGCTTCCCTGCCCCTACCGCGCGCACAATCTCCCCGATCGCCGCGGTTGTTTTCCCTTTACCGTTCCCAGTAAAGACTTGGATGAGACCAAACCACTCGCGCCCTTTAATCTCGTCATCTCCCGCCACAACGATTCCTTCATGCTGGCGGTACGCTTCGAGAATTTCGAGAACGACTCCTCGAGCGCCATCGCCGACAAACGCCTGTCGCGGATCGATCCACTGGAATGCTTTGTGCTCGTCGGAGAGGACAACCTCGATCTTCGCGCCGACCTCGACAATGTAAAATACGCTTGGCACCGGCACGGGCGGTTCGCCCTTGTAGGGATACACGCCCACAAAAAATGGCCTTGCCTTGCTTGCGTCGATGACGATGCCCGTCTCTTCACGAACCTCGCGTGCAAGCCCCTGCCGCATATCCTCGCCCGCATCCATGCGTCCGCCAGGCAAATCCCACCGACCATCCTGGAGAATCATGAGAAGAATCTTTCCCTGTGGATCCACGAGGATCGCCTTGTTGGAGACAAAGTATTTTTGCATACCTTAATTCGACGGTTGTCTATAACGGCGGTACACCTCAATCGCCCTTTGAACAATCTGACTCGTATCGTCTGGAATTGAATCCGCTGGGTTCCACCAGAGAAGCTCATCGTGCTCGGATGAAAGCTGGACGTTTGCTTCATCAACCACGACTTCATAGAAAATGCCTACAATGGGTTCATTCTCTATGTCCCCTCTAACACCCCACAAGTCGACATGAAATGGAAGCGCCGTCGTTGGGTCTATAGTGAGACTTGTTTCCTCAAAAATCTCTCTGACAAGACCTCCGTGAGGATACTCACCGGCCTCCATTCTTCCGCCCGGCACATCCCACAACCCCACTGAGTTCACATGATCAGGCGTCGACGCATGACGCAGAAGAAGGACATCCCCAGCACGGCTAACGAGAAACGCCTTATTCGCGACGTATTTCTTTTCCATAGAAAACCATCATACCAAATCGTTCCTTGATTACGTAACGAACTCTTCTCAAAGATGCTAGTTATGCACAGCGAGTACGTCGACACTAAGCGTAGATTATGATGCAATGTAAACGCCAGTTGAGGAGTTTATCTCCTAACGCTGATGTTAAATAAAAGACCCCCTCTCATTACGATGGGGTCTTTTATTATTTGCTCCCGGGTTTGTTGGACCCGCCTTCGAGGCTCTGAGGAGCCCTCTCCTGGAGTCTGAGCGACCTCGGAGTCGAAGACAGGCTCTCGAAGAGTGGGGGTAACGGTAACCTCAGCTGGCTTAACATCAGCAGATGCCGGTTCGATTCCGGTCGGGTCCACCAGCCTTCGCTAAAGCTTCGGCTGGCAAGGCCACGGTCGGAAACGACCGTCCCGGGATCCAAAACACCCGCTGCAAGGCGGGTGTTTTGATTATGGAGATCAACTACATCCACTCGTCGCTCCACCCCTCGACAGGCTCGGGATGTCGCCACGTCAACTGCACCCCGACGTGGCTCCGCAATTAAGACACTTGTAGCACGCGGCGTTACGCACCATCATGCTGCCGCAGGTGTCGCACGCTGGCGCGTCGGACTGGTTATCGAATGTCTGGGTGTGCGCGCTGCGCAGTTCGAGCGTCTGTATCTTGGTGATTTTTGCCTCAAACAAATTTGGCTGTTTTTCCTGTACCTCGGGCTTGACCACCTCCGCCACCTGCGCCACCTCTTCCCCCTGCGCCACATCCCCTCCCTCCTCCTGTGTAACATTGATCCCAACTGCCAGCTGGCTCTCGCGCGGCAAAAACTTCAGGGCAAGCCAGCGGAAGATGTAATCGGTGATGGACTTGGCGATACGGATCTGCGGATTGTTGGTGTAGCCGGAAGGCTCAAAGCGCATGTGCACGAACTTATTGACCAGGACCTCCAGCGGCACACCGTATTGGAGCCCGATTGACACGGACGTCGCAAAGGAATCCATCAGCCCTGAAATGACCGACCCCTCCTTGCTCATGGTGATAAAGAGCTCCCCCAAGGTTCCATCGTCGTACAATCCCACGGTGATATACCCTTCGTGATTGCCAACGGCAAACTTGTGCGTCACCGCCCGCCGCTCATCTGGCAAACGTCGACGTCGTAGCTTCTGGTCATTCGAAACCTTGACCCCCTCCGCCACCTTCTCGCCCGCCATAGCTTCAGCGACGGCGGGTTCCACCTCTTCCACCTTTTCCTCATTCTGCTTCTTTGCATCGCTCTGCCTGCTTGTCGTGAGCGCCTGCTGTCGCTTTGACCCATCGCGATAAATGGCGATCGCCTTGAGACCCAGCTTCCACCCTTCCATGTACACCTGCGTCACGTCTTGCACGGTTGCGTCGTTGGGCATGTTCACGGTCTTGGAGATAGCGCCCGAAATAAACGGCTGCACCGCAGCCATCATGCGCACATGCCCCATGTAGTGGATGGTACGCGTGCCTTGGGCGGCTTTGAACGCGCAGTCAAACACGGGCAGATGCGCTTCTTTCAAATGCGGCGCGCCTTCGATCGTGTCTGTCGTCTCGATGTGCGCGAGAATCTGTGCGCGCTCCCCATCGCTATACCCCAACCGCGTGAGCGCCTCGGGCACGGTCTGGTTGACCATCTTGAGCATCCCTCCGCCTACCAGCCACTTGTACTTTACCAGCGCGATGTCAGGCTCCACGCCGGTCGTGTCGCAGTCCATGAGGAAGGAGATCGTCCCAGTGGGCGCGATGACGGAAATCTGTGCGTTGCGCAACCCGTACTTGCTTGCATGCTCCACGACATTGTCCCACGCCATACGCGACTGCGTCTGCAGATCCGCAGGAACGCCTTTTCCATCAGCTGCGTATGTCGCATCACGGTGCTTGCGCATCACGTCCAAACACGGTGCCTCGTTCATCTTGTATCCTGCAAAGGGTCCGATTTTTTCCGCGATCTTGGCGGACTGGTAGTAGCAATGTCCGCTCTGGAGGCTGGAGATCGCTCCAGCCAGGTTGCGCCCCTCGTCTGAATCGTAGGCAAGACCCTGGCTCATCAAGAGCGCACCCAGGTTTGCGTAGCCGATGCCGAGCGGACGGTAGTCAAAACTGTTTTGTTCGATGGCGGGCGTGGGATACACCGATGACCCAACGATGATCTCCATGGCCGTGATGATGATCTCGTTGGCCTTCTTGAACGCCTCCACGTCAAACACCATCTCGCCCCCCGCGAGTTTACGGAACTTCATGAGGTTCAAGCTCGCAAGGTTGCAGGCCGAGTCGTTGAGGAACATGTACTCGCTGCAGTTGTGGACGACCATTCCGTTTGCCACAAAATGATTCGTGCGCGGCTCGGTGAGGTCAAAGACATCTTCTACACCGATATACTCGAGGGAAGTAAATGTATCCGTAAGCTCTTCTTGATAGACCGCGACCGAACGGTTGAGAAGGTTGAGCGCGTTCCCCTTAAAACTGCCTGGAAGAAACCCGATCTCACGCTCAAACAATACGCGAGACGTGCGGCTGATTCGCAAGGAATGCATTTGTTGGACAGGATAACTTGCGTATCCACCCTTGCCGTCTGGTAATGTAGAGGTAAACGTGGAAAGACGGTTTTCATAAATCTTCGCCTTGATGCCAAACCCAAGCAGCAAAAGTTGCACTTGGCGTAAGAGCGGCAAGCTCACGGAATCCAGGGCAACGTACTGGGACTTCTCCCCGTAGTTCGCAACCGTGCCGTCTGCCGTGAACAACCCACACAACACGGCCGCCTGGGATGCCTGATCCAAATTGAACACCTGATCGGTAAACCGTTTCTCCGCTGAACCCTTGTCGACAACCGCATACTTCTTCACCGGCTCAACGACCGTACGGCTGCTCGTTCCCAACCGCACGCCCGTGGGCGTGTCCACAACAGAGCTCCAGCGCGCGCCACGGCCGTCCGCTGCAAACGACTGTTTATGCATGTTGAGTCCAAAATTAAATAACTCATACATGGGCCGCTCTTCACGAGAACCGGCAACAAAGACAATTTCCTGCTCGTCTGAAAGACACCCGTCACCAACGGTCAATCCGATCATCTGCGCGATAACGTCCTCCACGTGCTCAAAACCGAATCCTGGTGCTTGAAGCTCAATCACGTCATCAGGCTGTAACTCCTTTGCTGGGACGTCGCCACGATTCATCGTCCAAACCTTATGATCCGCGGTCAGGCGCAGAGTATACCCAGCTTTGGTTTTCAGCTCGTACACATCTTTTGTACCGGTTGGAAAAATCTTATCCACGCGCGATTGCTGTCCGTCCCCGGCCACAATATCCACAGACGTTCCAATCAAATCCACAATCCGCTTGTATCCCGAAGCCGTCGCCACTAGCGTATCGCCCGTCACGCATGGATTGCTCGCGTAAATGCGATCCGTGTTCTTGGAGGTGTGCCAGACGTTGATCGTTGTGTCGTACTGCATGCCAGGATCCCCGCATTGCCACGCGGCCTGCGCCATCATGTCCATGAGCTCGCGCGCTTTCCAGGTTTTCACCGGCGCCCCGGTCGTGACCGCGTGCGTGGTCCACGGCTCATCTGATTCCACAGCGCGCATGAACTCGTCTGTCACGCGCACGGAGTTGTTGGCGTTTTGGAAATAGATCGACGCGTACGCTGCGCCGTCGATGGAGCCGTCATAGCCCGCGTCCATAAGCGTCCAGGCCTTCTTTTCCTCTTCGACCTTGCACATGATGAACTCGTCGATGTCCGGGTGGTCGATGTCCAAAATGACCATCTTGGCCGCGCGGCGCGTTTTGCCACCGCTCTTGATGACTCCGGCAAACGCGTCCAAACCCTTCATGAAGGAAACGGGGCCGGATGCCTTGCCGTTGCTGCCGCCCAAATACTCATGGCGCGAGCGCAGTCGGGAGAGGTTGGATCCCGTACCAGAGCCGCCTTTGAACAACATGCCTTCGGTCGCGCACAGGCTCAAAATCGAACGCATGTCGTCCTCCACCGAGTTGATGAAGCACGCCGAGCACTGCTGTGGACGAGGCGTACCCACGTTGAACCACACCGGGGAGTTAAACGCGGCCATCTGGTTGACGAGGATGTGGTGAAGCTCCTCCTCAAAGACTTGCGCATCCTGCACGGTCTGGAAATAACCCTCCCTGCGTCCCCAGTTTGCTATCGTCTTGGCCACGCGCCCAACAAGCTGCTTAACCGAGTACTCGCGATCCTCCTTGCCGACCGTGCCGTAAAAATATTTGGACACGACGATATTGGTCGCGGTTTGACTGTAAAAGGATGGAACCTCGACCCCTTTTTGCTCAAACACGACCTTACCCTTGGAGTCCGTGATGACGGCATCGCGTGTTTCCCAGGTGATCTGGTCATAGGGATGCACGCCTTCCTTGGTGAAATACCGCGAGACAGTGATGCCATTCCCATACATATCCGTACGAGCCTCTTGCGTGCGCAGCGACCGGTACTGGGTGTACTTCTTGGCCACGTGCGGAAGGTTGTTATCGATGAGCGTAACAGACACCACCTCGCGGATGTCCGTGGACGATGGAATGGTATGGCCGTCAAACTGTTTCGTGATGCGCGTAACGACCTGCCCCATGACTCGAGCCGCGCGCGCGTCCCCGTGCACCCCGCACGCCTCTAGTGCCGCTTGAATGGAGCGCAGGAGCTTGTCCTTGTCAAACGCTTGTTCCTCGCCACTGCGCTTTCGCACGCTCTTCACTGACGTCATGAAAAACCATACGGCGTCCGTGACGGCCAGCGAATCCTGGGAGCGAACAGCGGTCTGGAGTGGCGTGGGGGATGGCATAGCGCATGGGAAGGGTTAGGAGGGTTAGGAGGGATGTCTCGGCAGAATAAAAGAAGATCCAACATTGGGATCATCTTTCACTCCTGAAAGGGCCATCGGGGATATGGGGATCCGCTTCCCCACTACCACTACATATGGTGGTATGACTCTATTTTAGACCACGACATATTGTGAGTCAAAGAAAAGGTTATCCACAAGGAGTGGGGGTTGGAAGTTGGAGGTTGCCCGCCCGACTGACCGGCATCAGCCGGTCGGGCGGGGGAGTTGGAAAAGGGAATCAAAAACTAAAAGCCCATGCTCAAATTTATGCCAGAAACCGCTTCTTTGAAGACAAAATCCACGGGGATGGCTTTACGCGCGCCCAGGCGATCCTCATAGGCCAGGGCGCCGTACTTGAGGCCGTACTCGTAGACCATCCTGGTCACCTTCACGTCTTGGAGACAGTAATCTTTGATCTTCTGAATCTCCCCTTGCTTCCACCACTCCACTGCCTGCAGCCCATGCCCGCTTTTGCGCTCGCCAATGGTCGCCGCTGCCACATCGTCGAGCTTGAGCCGGAATCCCAGCGCCTTGTGGATCTGTTCAAGCATATCCAGTTGGGGAAGTTTGCCAAGATCGCCTGGGTAGTAATTGTTCAAGATCGGCGTGTCGAAGTAGCGCGAGTTATAACCGATGAGGCGATCACTGTGTTCGAGACGCTTCCAAAGCTGAGGGAATTCCTTCTCCTCAAAACACAGGTACTCGTCCGTGTCGTAAAAATAGACCCCAACCACGGAAATACGCATCTGCTTAAAATCCGCTCCTGCGGCCGACTGGGTTTCGATATCGAACACGACCTCTTTAGACATAGCGCACGCCATTATAACATAGGTCGTTTTGGCCAGATGATCCGCCAGACTGGATGCGGATACTGGATCTCATAAAGGTGGAATTGACGCTTGAACGCGGTGTATGCCTTCCATGAGCGCGGCTCACACGGGCGGTGCAGGACTCCAAACTGGAGGAACCTGATCCCCTGGCACAGGGACCTTACAAACCAATCGTCGATAAGGCCCACGCCCACGGAGGTCTTTTGGGCAGCCGGGTGGACAAAGGCGATCACGTGGTCCGATTGCGAGATGTCTTCGTAGTCGATCGTCGCAAGCCCCGCGACCAAGAGGGAATCGGCTATCCGGCGAACCACGCGCAGATGCACATCCTGGGGATGACACTTAAGGTGATGTTTCAACACGTTCACGAATGACCACCGTGTGAGTGGATCCAGGAGGCCGGTCGCGTGATAGGCCGCGGCAAAGGTCTCAAGATCCACCTCCTCAATGCGGAACTCCATGCTCCCAAGAAACTTCTCCCGATGCCGCTTGGCATGGCTGGACCAAAACTTCCAGTAGTCCGCCCTCCCCCCCCCCCCTCCCTCCCCCCCTAACCCCCCCTCGGGCAGGGGGGGAATCGGTCGGGCAGGGGGGGAATCTACGGGGAGGATCGCCACTCCCCTTTTGAAATGAATCGTGAAGATGCCAGGAATCCTCCACCACCCAGGGAAGCGACCCACACGATAGGGCTGCCAGGAGATCACGCGAATCTTGTCTGTCGCTTGCACATCAGGCTCCCGCTCGTGGACAAAATGCTCAAAAGAAAACGACCATAGGCGCATCCGGACTCCCAACATCCCCGATTCCTGGACGATCTTGTGGCGGGAGCTTGCGGGAGTTACGGCCTCCAGATACGTGCGTGACTGCTCCCGATCCTCAAACCCCTGCGGCACACCCTCGCCCAACCTTCCCATGCCATAGTGGCGATACAAGCAGACCTCGTTGTAACGCACACGCCTCACCGCGTGCTGACTGAAAAACCGCTCAATGACTGGAGAAAGCGTAGACCGTTCCCTAAAGAGATTTACGACCATGAACCCGCGCCACGACAAAAGGCGCGAGAGCTCGCGCAGCACCGGCTCCTGTGTGAGCGTCGGAGCAACCTTGCGTCCGCAAAACACGTCCACCAGGATGAGGTCGAACTCCGTTTGCAACGTTAAGAACGTCTGACGCATATCCCCTTTGACGATCTCAAGCCCGCTCATGTCCGTGCTGCGCAGATAGGTCTGCTTCGCAAGCGTAATCATCACCTCGTCGTACTCAAGCGCCACGATGTGCACCCCAGGGAACTGGCGCCGAATGACGGGAACGCACCCACCCGCTCCCAAGCCCACAACGAGAATACGCTTGGGGGCGGCATCGCGCGGCAGCATCCCAAGCATCGCGGCAAACACCCGCTGCATATACCTCCCAGACTGAAAAACGCCGTCTCCCAGGACGGCCGTTTTTCCAAACCAGGTGATGAGTTCCAGCGAGCCGTTCTTGGCCGAGATGACCTTGCCGCGCTCGTACAACCACTTCATACGCTACTCCAGATGCGCGTCGACGGCTGCGGCTCGCAAGGCTTCCGAGAACGTCGGGTAGGCGTGGATCATCGAAGCGATCTTGTCGACGGGAGCGTTGAGATAGATGGCGAGAGCCGCCTCGTGAATGACCTCGCCAGCGCGCTCGCCGATCATGTGCGCGCCCAAAAGCTTGCGCGTTTTGGGATGCGCCACCAGCTTTACGAATCCGACCTGCACGCCCACTGTCGCGCTTCGCCCGAGTCCGGCAAGCTCGAAACGTCCCACAAGCGCGCTTCCAAACTTCTCTTTGACCTCTTGCTGCGTCATGCCAACGGAGGCGACCTCGGGATCCAAAAACGTCACGCGCGGCACCACGCGCTCGTCGCGCTTCACGCTCTTCGCGCGTTTCCCCAAGGCGATGATCGCCGCGTTGTACCCAGCGATCGCCCCTTCGTGATGCGCCGTGTGGGTAAACATCATCCCCCCGTCAACGTCCCCGGCGGCAAAGATATGTCTCACATTGGTGCGCTGGTCTGCGGCGGTCGTGAAGCGTCCGCGGCCATCCAGCCGCACGCCCGTTGCCCGGAGGTTCAGCGTCCCGATGTTGGGTCGCTTGCCCGCAGCAAGCACGATCTGCTCCACGGCATACAGCGAATCGTGGCCGCGCACGCGCACTCCGTGCGTCCCATGCGCGCTCACGATTTCCTCTACTATGCCTTCCAAAACCACCTCGACTCCAAGTCGCGCGAGCGCGGCGAGCGCGTACGCAGACACCTGCGCGTCCTCGCGATCCAGCACGGCGGCAGAGGACTCAATGAGAACGACCCGCGTGCCAAATGTCGAAAAAAATGTTGCGAGCTCACATCCTACGGGTCCCCCGCCGATGATCGCCATGGACTTTGGCAAGCGCGTAGCCACCATCGCGTCGCGCCACTGCCAGGCACGCGCGCGATCACACCCGTCAATGGGCGGCACGACATCGGTGGCTCCCGCGGCGATCACCACGGCGCGACCCTCAAAGATCTCTGCGCCAACCTCAACGCGGTGCGCATCGACAAACTTCGCCTCGCCGAATTTTACAACGACTTTCAGTTGCTTGAGCATCTGCTCATACCTCTCCCCGCGCTCTCCCCCGCCGGTTATGCGCGCGACCACGCGATCCTTATAGGCCATGACTCCACTGAAATTAAACGACAACTCGTCTATCTCGATTCCCCGGTCGCGTCCTATTTGCGCACGCCGATACATCGTCGCGGCATGCAACAACGCCTTAGACGGCACACACGCCTCGTTGGGGCATTCACCGCCGAGTTTGCCTTTTTCGATCAGACATACGCGCGCGCCCACTGCGCGTGCCGCCTCCACGGCAGAAAACCCTGCGGATCCGGATCCGATCACGATCACGTCAAAAATCGACTGTTTAGCCATAGACTCGCTTGTTTAGAGAGTTCTGAAAAAGTCGTTTAGTGGTTGAGTGGTTTAGTCGTTGAGTTACTCAATCACTCAACCACTCAACGAATTAATGACTTTCGCAGAGGTCTCTTTAGAATATCTCACGGGCGGCCTCCCACAATCGATCATCCCCTGCTTGCCGCAACGCGTACCACCACTCCGCGCCCCAAAGGTACGCCTCGCTCAAACCCGTCTCGCGCGCAAAGTCGACACGCTCCCGCAACATCTCTACCGTGAACGCATCATACCACTCCTGCACCGGCCTACTCTCACGCGGCTCTGGGAACCACGGCTCGGCCTGAAGTTCGGAGACGACCACACGGGCAACCTCGCCCTGCACAAGGCTCGCACGCAGATAATAAAACTCGGGCGTGAGCGGATAGACGAAGTAGCCAAAGAGGTCGTTCCATGTTTGCCGATACATCGAGATGCCCAGCACGTCCGCCATCCTCGCGGACTCAAGCCACGAACCCAATTCCCCGCTTACAGTCACTTGGACGGGTCGATCGTCAAGCTCGCGCACAAGTGCCACCCGCTCTTGAACCTGTGAGGGCGTGATCGTCGGGCACTCGCCGTAGGGAAAAAATGGCTCGTTCTCCACCTGCCAACGAATAATGGCGCTGGAGTCAGCATAGCGATCAACCGTCTCACGAATGAACGCGATCGTGGCCTCGTGCGCTGCCTCTGGCGCAAGCACCTGCGCCCATGTCGGCATATGGCACTCGGGCCAGCGCGGCACCTTCATGCCCACAACAACGGTGAGCGCGACCCCTCGATCCTGCGACATTTCCACAAGACGATCGGGAATCTCCCATTGATACACGCCTTGCAGCGCCTCCACCTGCGACCAGTAGATCGGCAGCCGCACGCTCTTCACTCCAAGCTCGTCGGTCATTGCCGCGTACATTTCTTCAGGCGCAAATCCAAGCTCTCGCGCGTACAAGGACGAGAAGGTAATGCCAAACGCGGGCTCAATGATCTCCCTCGTGTTCAGCCAGACAAAGGCGGACGTGAATACGGCCAGCGTGAGCGCCGTGGCCACGCAGGCAAAGAGGTAAAAGGATTTGGCATGGTGGTGGCGCATGATTCAGTGAGAGTTCTGAAAAAGTCGTTTAGTGGTTGAGTGGTTGAGTTACTCAATCACTCAACCACTTAACGACTCAATCACTTCCGCAGAGGCTGCTAAATCTCCTCCTGTTTTTCCCGCAAGAACGCAAGCCAAGACTCGACGATATCAATGGCGGCCTTGAAGGGTGCCTCGATGATGAAGTCGAAAAAGAACAGGAAGATGTTCACGCGAGGCGCGCGAAGAGCCACCCAGCGGCCGGCGCGCACAATGGGCAAGAACAGCATGTCCGCCAGGACGCTGAAAAATCCTCGAGACGAGTCAATGACCATGAGCTCGCGGCGCGTATTGCGGATGCGCAGGCCAAAGTAGGCCACCAGCGAAAGGAACAGGACGAAGAAAAAGATCGAGAGCGCGTTGAAGCCAAACGACGACAGCACGGAGGCGATAACACCAACGGTCGCAACGAGGATCGCCACATAGAGCGTATTGAAGATCCACCACAGCGCGCCGCGCCCCCAGTGTCGCTTGCGCTTGAAGATGAGGCTAAACTCCTCCCCGATTCCACAGATCGCGTGCAGCTCTTGCAGGATCCGCGCCGTGTTCTTGCGCTTGGGAATCCGGACGCTCAAGGCAATAAACATGAGCAAGAGCGGCGGGAAGAGGATGTTGACGGCAAGCGGAAGGTAGTCCGTGGTGCGCAGGACAAAAATCTCGTAGGGAAGCTCGACCAGGACGGCAAGGATGGACTTGGTCAAGAGCAAAAACAGCGCGGCGCGCACGACCGTGCGGCGCAGCTTTGTGCGAAACGCGGTGTAGCGAGTTTCGACGGCCTTGGAAGCGGCGGAGTCAATAGTCGTGAGGTCTGCCGCGTGTAAGTCCCTGGCAAACGCTTCCGGGTTGTCGTCAACGATGTCGGAGAGCACGTGGAAAACGACGGCATGGCGACGGACGAACCGATACATTTCATCCTGCGCCGGATGCTGGATCTGACGCTCCACGGTATCGATGACCTTCAGGAGATTCATCGCGATCTCCTTGACGACCTGGTCTCCGGCAGCGGCCTTGCGCCAGTGGTTGTAGTAGAGCGTCAGAATACGATAGCGCAGCGTAGCTTGGTTGGACCGCAGGACGGTTCGGTGGATGGCAATGTAGAGCTGGAGGTCTCGATCTTCCTGGGCAAGCGTCTGCGCCTGCCATTCCACGCGTTTCTTGATTTCTTGGTAGGCAAAACTCGCGAGCGCCTCGTCAATGCAGGGGGGGCCCAGCGAGTACTCGATTTCCACGGACAACACGTCCAAGAGCCATTCATACGCCCGCTGCCCGTTGCGGCTTTCACTCTCAAGCGTGCCAAATAGAAGTTTGTATTTTTCCAGAATCGCACCCACGCCCTGCGCCATGCGCGAAGGGACTTTCGCATTGGGAAGATAGCGCGCCCAAATGAGCTCGCGTAGGAGCTTTTGGGACATCTCTGCGGAAGGCGCGTCCGTCATTCGCCGTTTCAAAATCCGCCGGATCGCGTTGCGGCGCAGCAGATGTTCCTCGTCGTACTCAAGGGCGTTGCGCACGGTCTCGTACACCGAAGCGGCCGCGGAAACGGTTTCCGAGACCTTGATGACGTCCTCCTCTTTCTCAAGCTCCTCTGCTTCCCGGCGCATGTGCACGACGGTGGAGAGGAGATGTTCGAGTGTTTTGTCCATAGTGGGGTGGGGGGAGTAGGGAATGAGGAGTAGGGAATGAGGAATAGGGAATTGGGAATATTCGCTTTTCAAATATTCCTCATTCCTCATTCCCCTCAATTCCACTCTCACACAATCAGAGGAAGCGGGTGAATTTCGCTCTGGCGACCCAGTACGACGTCTTCGATACGATACGCTCCATGGGTCGGGGCTTCGATATAGCCGTTCCATGCCATGCGGGCAACGCCGCCGGAAGCAATCCAGTCAAACAGCCACTCACCTGTGTAGCGAGGATCGTTTTGCGAAACGCCGCCGCCGACATAGGTCAGCCAGACGCGATTAAATTCTTCCTGCGATCCAATGGGTGGAGCCATGACCAAGGCAATCCCCAATCCGCAATAGAATGACAGCTCGCTGGGCTTGGTCCAGAGGATGTCGGTGGTTTTGAGCGTCTGTGTAAAGTCGGAAAAGTAGTCGGCGCGCGACGCATGCTCTGGAACGCACACCCACTCGCCTAGCTCTTTTTTGAGCCCCGCTTCTTTTACCGCGTCGCGATAATAGACAATGGCATCGCGCCGGTAGCCTGCCATGAGATTCAACCGAATCTCATGGCGCGCGATGGCAGACTTGAGGCTCCTTAAAATTTTCACACCCAACGCGCGCTGGGCTCCGGCGCCGCCAACGCTGTATGTCAACGTCATCGGATGGGCAGAGGTCGTACGCCTGCAGCGCGCGGGACCGAGCTCTGCCTGAAGTGTGCGCTGATATCGATCGTGGAAAATCCCGTTTGGATCGAGGTTGCACAGCCGCTCGGTCAGGAGATCCTTGAGAACTTCCCCGTCTGGCCCTCCGACGAGTTCCTTAGGAAGCGGAAACCCCGTGAGGAAAATGTGATCCGCGCGAACCCCATAGAGCTTCAACCGCTCCACGACCCGGCCGTTGCTGGCCAGATACTTGATCCGACTGCGCTTTGGGTCCAATGGCGCCCAGGCGCGCGAGATGTCCGCGTCCGTGGTCACGCACCAGATGTCACCGGGATAATCGTAATAATCCGCAAAAAACGCCGGGATAAAGAACGTCGTCACCAACGGGAGCGGATGCTTGGAAAGCTTCTCGATCAGGTGACGGCCGAATCCTCTGTGGATCATGTGGAAGATCTGCCGAAGCTGCGCGTTTGGTTTGGAAAGGTCTCGGCGAGGGTAAAAGGCGGGGATCTCCTGCCAATAATCCATGGCCTCAAACAAAAAATTCCCAACCACGGGGATCGGCTTCATGCGAGAAATAATCTCGTAGAGTTTACGACTCTCTTGCCATCGCGAGCGATCTTGCGCCGGAATGCCGGGATAGTGGTTTGCGGAGAGCACGTGCCCGCCGCCGAGATCTTTGAGCGCAAACGCCGCACGCGAATGTCCATATCCCATGTTCACGTCCACCACCCACGCTCGTGGCATGTCTCCCTTGTGGGAATGGGGGGTCATAGCTAGAAAAACGTCCTCTCTTGCGAGTGGCAAATAATATCAAAGGCGTCTTGCGCGCTATCGACCACCTGAAATAGCTTTCGGTCTTTTGCCGAAACGGTCTTGTACTTGCCGATCTGTGTTTTTTCCACCCAGTCAAAAAGGCCGAGCCAAAATTCCCGTCCCACGCACACCACTGGCGTTGGCTGCATTTTGCCAGTCTGGATGAGCGTGACGATCTCGAAAAACTCATCCAGCGTCCCGAAACCGCCAGGGAAGTACACATACGCTTGCGCGCTGGCCGCGAGCATCACCTTGCGCGTGAAGAAGTAGTGGAACCCGCGGCCTCGGGTGACGTACGCGTTGATGCGTTGCTCCGTGGGGAGTTGAATGTTCAAGCCAATCGACGGACCGCCGGCTTCATACGCGCCCTTGTTTACCGCCTCCATGATGCCCGGGCCTCCGCCCGTAATGACTGTGTACCCGTTTTTCGCCAAGAGCGCCCCGAGTTTCACCGCCTCCTTATACCATGGGTCATTTCTCTTGGTTCGCGCCGAGCCAAAAAACGTCACCTCGCGGCTGGACTCGGACAAAAACTGAAACCCCTCGACAAATTCCGCCATGATGCGAAAGATGCGCCAAGTGATCTCGTAGAGCCGTGTCGGTTGCGCGCGCTTCTCATCTGTGGGAAGGGGCAATCGACACACAAGACGCGACTCCGCGTCGCTTGGCAATGAAGAGGGTTCGGGTGTGGACATAGTGGCTGTATTCTAGCATATCGCACGCCTCCTGCGGAATCGCCGAACTGGGGTCAGGTCTTCAGTCATTAACTTTCGCAAAAAGTAAGGCATCTGACGACTGCCAGAGAAACTCAATCCTCAACAAAATCTAAAAAGTTAACGAGTGGAGACTTGACCCCAGTTCGCGCCTCGGCTACACTCCCACACGTTATTAACGAATATCCTATGTCTAAATCCTGCATCATCACCGGCAAAAAGACGTCCACCGGACAGCTTGTCTCCCACTCTAACGTGAAGGTCAAGCGCAAACTCTTCCCCAACCTCCAGACAAAGCGCCTGGTGAACCCAAAGGATGGGAAAACCGTGACGGTCACGATTTCCACCCGCGGAATGCGAACCCTCAAAAAGTGGGATCGCGAAGGAAAGAAGTACGATCTCAACGCCCTCAAAGCCCAGAGCAAACTCGCGTAAGAGACCTCTCCAAAATAAATCAGCCTTTCGAGGCTGGTTTTTGTTCTCAAGTTAAAAGCACCCAGGTAGGGTGCTTGAGGCGTGTGGAGAATGTTCGGTCGCGACTAGGAATGCGTCTCCATGTCGCTGACTGGGACATCGTTCCACAGGGGGTGTCGACCTTGGCAGAGGAAGCCCGTCTTGTGAGTCAGGTCGATGGCTCCGTGCCAGAACCCTCCCTTTAGGTCATTGGCCTCGAAGCGGTAGGTGTAGGTGTTGATGTCGAACACCTGCACCGCGCGCAGGTACAGCGCGGCGCGGAAGTGATCCGACTCATCGATGGCGCATGCGGGCAGGCCATCAACCTGCGCGGAGGGGAGGAGCGTCCTTGTGATTCTGACCCACAGCGGATGGCGCTCGCCATCGCGCCAGGCGAACTGGTTCATGAAGTCGATCTGGTCGAGGCTGTGGAGAAATCCCAGCTGGGGCTGCACGAACCGCCCGCCCCAGGGGCCATGTTCGACAGCCGTGAGCTCACCGTTGCGGCGATGAAGGTCATAGTTGCGAACCACAGCGAGGCACGTCGGGTCCTCCAAGGCTCGCAGCCAGAGGGTAACCTTCATTGGATTGGCCGGGTCTGGAGTCTCCAGGCCGACCACCATGAGATCCAGATCGGCACCTGTGAAGACGCTGGGTATCTCAACCATCGCGACGTTGCAGATCCGGCGACGACCGCCGACCTCGGGGTTGAACAGACCCGCCAGGGTCGCGAATCGACCCGGTCCGTCGAATCGACCCGGTCCATCGAACTGGACCACCTTCTTACTTCTGGAAGACATACGTCTTCTCCTTTTGCGCGCAAAGGTGGCGCACATCACCGTTGCTCCGTATTTGGAGCCACCTTCGGCATACACCAAGGCATTCTGCGCATCCCGGGAGGATTCCCAGGAACCGCTGAACCGTACTCGAAAATACCCCGTTTGTCAAGGTTCGAGAAGAGACCGTTGAAATACTCCAAAACTGTGTCATTGCGAGGAGCGTGCCAAAGCCGCGAGCGAAGCGTGGCGGGACGAAGCAATCCCTTGATTCCCTAGCAACCGAAGGATTGCTTCGCTCCCTTGCGGTCGCTCGCAATGACAAACGGGAGTATTTCAACGGTCTCGAGAATGAATTCCATGCAAAAACAGCCTTCTTTAGAGGCTGTTTTCGATTTGGCCGATGAGAGTGTCTAGGTTCTCACTTCTTGCGGCTGAGATCCAGAGCGGAGGCTGCTCCTCGCAGAACGTACCGATGCGAGCCTGGAGTTCTGGAGAAGTTTGGTCGAGTTTGTTAAAGACGAGCAGCCGCTGGGTCAACGCGACACCGAGGCGCTCGAGAATCTCCTCCACGACCTTCATGTGCTTGTGCCAGTTGGGATCACTCCCGTCCACGACGTGGATGAGGAGGTCTGCGTCGACGGCCTCGGAGAGGGTCGAGGAGAAAGCGTTCAGGAGCTCTGGTGGCAGGTCTTTGATAAAGCCGATCGTGTCAGAAACTAGTACCGTTCGAGGACGAACAACAATGTCCGATCGGACATTATTGTTCGTGGGCAAAAAAAGTTGCCCGACTCGAGTATCGAGCGTGGCGAAAAGCTCGTCGGCGACGTGTTCGTGACGTCCCGTGAGCGCATTGAGAAGTGTCGTCTTGCCAGCGTTGGTGTAGCCAACGATCGAGACGGTCTTGAGGCCTTGTCGACTTCGATGTTTGCGTGCGAGGTCGCGGCCGTTTTGGTAGCTCTCGAGTCTCTCCTTGAGCTTGCGCTCTTTCTCGCGTAGGTGGCGCTTCATGCGCTCAATGTTCGTCTCTCCAATGCCGACCGTGCCGATGCCTCCCCCCTGCCGAGAAAGCTCCATACCCATGCCGAAAATGCGCGGACCCATATGCCGGACGCTCGCCAGCTCGATCTCAAGCTTGGCCTCGGTCGTCCTGGCATGCTTGGCAAAGATCTTGAGGATGAGATCGATGCGATCCCACACCTGCACCCCGTATGGACGCAACATCTCGCCCAAGTCATACACCTGCCGCGGCTTGAGTTGCGCGTTGACGATAAGAAACTTCGCCCCAAGCTCGCGTGCCTCCTCCCCCATCAATGTCACCTTCCCTGTCCCGATGTACGTCTTGGGATGCGGCGCAAACCGTTTCTGCCACGCCTTCACGATCACGATCCCACCGTAGGTATTCACCAACTCTTCAAGCTCAACCATCCGCTCCAGCGCGTGACGCTTGAGCATCTTGGGATGGATGAGATCGATGAGGATCGCTTTTTGTTTCTTCTCGGCTAACGGCATACGACCCATGCTAACACAAAACCGCCCCGAGCTAGTCGATGACGGTTTTGCAATTTTCTTTAAAGCACGGAATCCTTCGCGCTCTTCGCGACACGGAACTTCACGACCGTCTTGGCTGGAATCTGAATGGTGGCTCCAGTGAGCGGATTGCGTCCCTGGCGAGCCGCGCGGCTCTTCTTCACGAGCTTACCAAGTCCTGGGAGATTGAACTCTCCGTCCTGACGGACATCCTTGAGAGCCATCGTGACGAATGCCTCCCACTTCTCTCCAGCGTCCTTCTTAGAAAGGCCGAACATCTCACCGACCATCGCCATAAACTGGCTCTTAGTCATTTTTGCCATACGAATGGAAAACTTAATGTTTTAATGGTTTTTATGTTAGCACGGGGTCAACTATTTGAAAATAGCTGGCTTTTAGGGCTGTTCATAACTTCCTGTCGCGGCCCACTCTCGAGCCCGTTTCAAGTCCTCCGCAATGATCACCGCTATCTCTTCTTCCCCTGGAAATGGGATAATGTCTCGCAATTTCTCATGAATCACGACATCAATGTGCTTCCCGGTAAAATCCTCATTCATTCCCAGCAGATGCACTTCTATTTTGAGATTGTAACCTGTTCGCCCGTCGCTAATGCAAATGAGCGCCTTATGCCAAACCCCGTCGATCTGCGCTTCGCCGACATAGACTCCCAGCGCCGGAATCAGCACTCCTTGTTCAATCGCAATATTGGCCGTGGGGCATCCCAACCCCGTTGCCATCCCTTCTCCCCGTTCAACTCGGCCGCTTAACGTCAATCTCATACTCACCTATAGAACTCCTTTTAGAGCGCTTTCACAAGTCGTACCGCCGTCTTCACGATGGGAACCATGTCAGGATAGCTCGACACGCGCTCCACCTTGGAGAGAGGAACCCACTTGGCCTCATACACATGCTCGCTTGGATCTGGGTGGAGTTCGCTGTGAGCAGCGGCCTCGAAAAGATAGTAATGAATGTCTTTATGGACGAGCTCCCCTTTTTTCTGGAACTTATCCCGAAACCAAATGTCGATCTTGCCCAAGTAGTCCAAAAGGCGAACCTCTTGAAGCCCAAGCTCCTCGAGCGTCTCGCGGGCGGCCGCTTCCTCAATGTCCTCGCCTACCTCCACATGCCCCTTTGGGAACGTCCATTTCCCATAGGAATCCTTCATGACGGCAAAAACAACACTGTTCCCTGAACGCGTAAACACAATCCCTCCGGCAGAAAGCTCCCGCGATACCGGCTCTCGTTTAGCTGGCTTCCCCGGCGATGGCTTACGGGGCTTGTGTGTCTTGTGCTTCTTCAAATACATAGGTTCCCGCAAGAATCTCTCGGGCAACGGCATCCTGCGGATCAATGCCTGCCTGGTACTGCTCCACGGTGTACTCGACAGCCACGTCAGGATCGATCCCCTCCTCATTGATGGAGCGACCGTTTGGGGTATACCACGCGGCGGTTGTAATCTTCACGGCCGAGCCGTCCTCAAGCTCCCGGTAGTCCTGCACGGAACCCTTGCCAAACGTCTGCGTCCCCACGATCGTGGCGTACCCGTAATCCTGCAGTGCTCCCGAGACGATCTCCGATGCCGAAGCACTGCCGCCATTGACAAGCACCACCGTGGGAATCCCCTGCAGCCGCGGCGCGGAAACGCCAGCAAACGCCTGTACCTCGGATTGCGAACGCTCAATGACCACCTCTTCATATCCAACCCAGGCCGAGGCGATGTCAATGGCGGTCGTGAGCAGGCCTCCTGGGTTGCTTCGCAAATCAAGGATGATCCCCTCCACGCCAGAGGCCAACGCTTCTTGAATGGCTTGCGAGAACAGGCTTGAGGTATCGTGATTAAAGGTCGAGATGGAAATAGTCATGACGTTTTGGTCGTCGATACTCCACTTCACGCTATCGATCACGATCTTGTCGCGTGTGATCGCGTAGGGGGTGAGGCCGTCGACTCCCTCGCGGGCGATCGTGAGCACGACTTGTGTTCCCTTTTCTCCACGAATGAGCATGACGGCTTCCTCGACACTCATGCCCGTTGTTTTTTCTCCATCAATGAGGACAATCCAGTCGCCTGGCAAAAGCCCTGCTTGGTCTGCAGGCAACCCTTCAAGCGGGGCCACAATCTGAAGCCGATCATCCTTTATGCCGATCTCCGCCCCGATCCCCTCGAACGACCCTTCAAGATCCGCGGCAAACTCTTGTGCCTCTTCCGGATCGAAATAGACTGAATAAGGATCGTCCAATCCCGACACAAGCCCTTTGAGCGATCCATAGTACAGGTCAACGTCGGAAACGGGCTGACGGTAAAACTCGCCTTTGACAAAACTCCAGACATCCCAAAACTTTTGGAAATCGATATCTTGCGACAGGTAGTCGGGAACTTCCCCTTGTCCCAGCACGCTCCCTTCTCCCTGCGGAACCACACTCGCAACGCCTCTTGCCTGACCAAAAAAATAGCCGACGCTGAACGTCACCACGACAAGCAGGACACACCCAAGGGTCAATAGGGAACGAGGAACGGGGCGCAAAAACTTCGCCATAGTATGGGTATAGAGACATCTGCAAAAGTCATTAAGTCGTTGAGTGGTTGAGTGATTGAGTGATTGAGTAACTCAACGACTAAACCACTCAACCACTAAACGACTTTTTCAGAACTCTCTACAGGATATACAATGGGAACTGATATGTCCAAATCGTTGAGGCTGTTCTTGTTTCTCCTCTTTGTCCTGGCGTTTTTGGTTTCCGCCCCCATCGTCGTCTTATACACAGCCGGGTATCGGTTTGACCTCACACACGGCCGTATCGTCCACACAGCGGTATTCAACATCTCCAGCGTCCCGAAAAATGCCACAGTCATTATTGACGGTACAGCGTACGCTGACCGCACACCTGCGGTGCTTGAGACGATCCTTCCTGGGGAACATCTGGTGCGGCTGGAAAAGACTGGGTATCTCCCTTGGGAAACAACGCTTTCGTTTGAGAGCCGCGAGGCGCGCGTGATGGGACCCATCGTGCTGTTTCTGGATGAGGAGCCACACTTGCGTGAAGCCCTTTCGACCGTGCTTGTGTCCGCGCACGAAGCCACGGATCGATTCGCGTATGTGACGCAGCAGAGTTCGTGGCTGGAAACGTGGGTCGTGGAAGGGCAGAGCGCGCAAAAGAAACTCCTCATGCGGCTCTCGTATGCGCCCACGAGCACCTATGCCCTCTCGTGGTCAAAAGACGGTGCCTATCTCGCACTCACCCAAACGCACGGGTCGCGGCAGAACCTGTCGATCACGCGTGTGAGCGACGGGACGGCGATCGAGCTGCCCGCCTCTGTGCAGGACGTGCAGGATAGCTGGTGGGATCTGGAAGTCGAACCGTACCTCTATGTAAAAACGGGAACAGCACTCACGCGTATCGACGTGGCCAACGCGACGTCGCGTCCCTTATCCTTTGCGGCAGACCTTGTTTCGCTCTACGACGGCCGCGAGGTAACGCTCTCCACCAGCAACAACCGCGCCGTTGTCTCCTATCAAGAGGGCGAGACCGCGTCCATCATCACCTACATCCCGCTGGGAGAGTATCGATTCGTTCCCGCTCCCCAAGGGTTGGTAGGAATCCAAGACATCCATCGAAACCGACTGATCCTCGTGGACCTGGGCGGGGGCGAGCAACCGATTCTTCTCAACGAGGAAGCCTGGCTCTGGAAATGGAATCCCGCGGGGGACGTGCTCCTGTACTCCAGCGGCTACGACCTCAAGCGCTATGTCCGCTTTGCGCACGAAACGCAAACTCTCACTCGCCTCTCCACTCCCATCGAACAGCTCGATTGGTACCCGCATGGCAATACGCCGATCTATCGCTCGGGCGCTTTGACCGTCGCGCTCACCCTGGATGGAGCGACGATCTTGTCACAGACCATTCTGACGAACAATCTTGCCGCTCCGTTTTGGATCGACAAGGACACAACACAGATGCACTTCCTCGCCGCTGTCGACGACGGGTTTGAGTGGTGGACTCGAAATTTGCAAAAGTAGCGATCCTGTTGGCTAGGTTGTGCTAAAAGATCGTCACTGGGTGTGTATCTGTGGGGGTCATCAGCACGGACACACGCTCGGTAGCCGCAGGCTTTAGCCTGCGAGACCGTCAGAAATTGCGGATGCGTGCAGGAAAGCCCGTAGAACTGGGGTCAGGTCTCCCGTCGTCAATTTTTGACATTTTGTTGAGGTTCTCGATGACTGTCTTAATTGTTGAATTCCATGGTTTTACATAAGAGTTAACGAGTTGAGACTTGACCCCCTGCCTTTGCCTTAGAACCATTTGAGCGAGTACTTGATCCAGCTGAATATGTGGGCGCGGGTTTGAGGGTTGTAAAGAAGCTGTTGGAGCATCCCGGCGCCCTTGGCCGACTCCTTTGCGTACGCATGGTAGACGATCGCCTCGGGGAGGTAATACACCGGCCGGCCGCGTTCCCAACACTGCCGGCACAAATCCACGTCCTCGTAGTACATGAAGTACCGCTCGTCAAAACCGCCCAGCTCGCGCAGGAGCGCGCCGTCGATCATGAACGCGGAGCCTTGCACCCAGTCAACCAAGCGGCGCTTGTGATGGCCAAAATCTTCCATGAGAAATTCTCGTCGATGGGCGGCGGCTTTTTTTTCTTCGATAAGCGTCGTGCGCTGAACGAGCGGCGTATGCCAGGCCGGGAAGCGGCGGCACGTCTCTTGCACACGGCCGTCCATGTACAGGATCTTCGGCGCTGCAATGCCCACCTGCGGGTACGCGCGCATAAACGCATGGAGTCGCTCGAGCAGGGCGTGGTCGTCAACGCGCGTGTCGGGATTGAGGAAGAAGTAGTAGTCAGCTTCCACCTCGCGCGCACCCAGATTGCACGACGATCCGAATCCGCAGTTGCGGTCGCGCAGGATCACGATTGCGTCGGGAACGTGCGCTTTCACATAGCTGTATGCCTCAAACGCCGTTGACGCATTATCGACCAAGACAAACGCGGCGCGCAGGGACGTCCGCTGCAGCATCCGTTGAATCGAATCTAAACACGCCTCATGTAGCTTGTTGGCGCTTACCGTGACGATCGCGATGTCAACGTGTTGTTTCTCGATGCCGTTCATAGCTTTGGACGAAACACTCCGACGACCCATGCACTTGTGATGACAAATGGCCGCAGCAGAAGCACGAGCCATCCCTGCCACCGCGGATGCCATTTGAAAAAATACGCGGCCATGCTCCGACTGAATCGCGCCTGCTTGAGCGCGAGGGGCTGCTGCGCGAACGATCGTCCAACCAAATCCGTGCACGAGACCTCGGCACTGTACCAGACGCGGTACCCGGCCTCTCGTACGCGCCGACAAAAGTCAACTTCCTCGAACCAAAGAAAAAAACGCTCCGCGTCGAACATCCCGACGGCCTCAAGGACGTCCCGACGAAACGCGAAATACGAACCCCGCACCTGCTCCACCTCCTGCGACCGCGCATAATCGAACTCGTGCGCGATATACCGGCGAGTGAGGCGAGGAAACACGCGCGCGAGTTTAAGCAGGATCGCGAGCTGGTCAAGCAATCGCGGATCGCGACGAACGCTCTTCACGACCGAACCGTCCTGGCTGGTAAGCCTCACTCCCAACACGCCGATGTCTCGCCGCGCGTTCAACAGGTTATAGGTATGATCCACCACCCCTTCTCCCACGAGCATATCGGGATTGCACAAAACGAGCACCTCCCCGCGCGCGACCTTCAACCCTTGGTTGCAGGCAAACGCAAACCCGCGATTGCGCTCGTTTTGAATGAGCTGGATGTTGGGAAAGCGCGCGCGCACCATTCTTGGCGTCGCATCGTGCGAGCCGTTATCCACGACGATCACCTCGCAACCGACACGGCAGGGAAGCGAAAGAAGCCGCTCGAGATTGCGCGCGAGGGCTTCTTCCACATTCCACGAAACGATGATGACGGAAATTTCCGGCATGGCTATAGCTCTACCAGACTATTGTCTCCGATGATAAGTCGATGTCCGGTCTTTGGATGCGAGCGACGATAATCGACCAACTGGGCGTTGACGCCGATCAGACTGTTCACGATGCGACGCGTCGTATCAATCGACGCTCCCTCAAACACAATCGAGTGCTCCACTTCCGTATTCTTGATCCGCACCCCGTCACCGATCGCGGTGTAAGGGCCGATGTAGCTTGATTCGATTGTGCAATTCCTGCCGATCGTGACCGGACCGCGGATCATGCAGTCAGCCGAAACGCTTGTGCCTTCCCCGATCGCGACCGGCCCTTGGATCTGCGCGTCCTCATGCGGCTGGCAATTGATGCAGTACTCCTCGCGCGACATGTCGTCCATGATGAGCGCGTTGCCTTCGATGAGCGCGTCGGGCGTTCCGGTGTCTTTCCACCAGCCCGTAATCTCCTCGTGTCCCACGTTCCCGTTTTGGATATACCAGGTGATCACGTCGGTAATCTCGTACTCACCGCGAGGCGATGGTTCGATCGTCTTGTACGCATCAAAAAACTTCTCGTCGAACAGATAGATGCCTGTCACGGCGAAGTTCGATGGCGGATCTTTCGGTTTCTCGATGGTGCGTTTGAGCGTGCCGTCTTGGTTGAACTCGGGGACGCCGAACTGCTGGGGATCCTTCACGCGTGCGAGCGCGATCATGCAGTCGAGCCGTTCTTTCTCAAAGCGTTCGACAAAGCGGTTGATCGATCCCAGAATGATGTTGTCACCCAGAAAAAACAGGAACCGCTCCCCTGCGAGGTGCTCTTGCGCATTGGCGACGACGTGCGCCAACCCCTTGGCTCCGCCGCGCTGCTCAAGATACGTAATCTTGGCGCCGAACTCGGATCCGTCACCCAAACAATCGCTCATGCTCTTCACCTCGCCCGGGTTCACGTTGATGATGATATCCGTAATCCCCGCGTCCGTCACCTTCTTGAGCACATACCAAAGCATGGGCTTGTTGGCGAGCGGGATGAGGTGTTTGTTGCGCGTCCAGGTGATGGGACGCAATCGTGTGGCTCGGCCACCTGCGGCAATAAGAGCTTTCATAAGTTTCAACGTTTAGTGAATTTCCTCTTCAGCGCGTTTACTGCGCGCAGGCGGTCGCCAAGGGAGATGAAGAGCGTTTCAGATACGAGGTGCTGATCCTCAAGGGTTTTAAGCAGATCCTCTGGAAGAGATGCCCTGGCCTTGGCTTCCAGAGTAGACTTCAGAATCGTCTTGTCGAGTTTAATTCGCTCTGGAGCTTTGTCAAAGATGGCGCCAGTGTTGTGTTCCAAGTCAAAGACGCGGTCGATTAAGACGCGCGAAGGGCGCTTGGTGGCAAACACAGCGTAAGCGGTTTCTGCGATCCTTGCCCATTGTGTTCCACCATAACCTTTGCCCCAATCATTGTTTTTAAACCGTCCAGCCGCGGTCGCGAAAAAATCAAGAATCTGCTCACGGCTGGCCGTTGCCGCAAAACGATCCGGGTCTGAAGGAGTTGCCGCGTTTAATGCGTCTGACTGTTGATGCGAGAGCTCGCTTGAGAGTGCCCGCAACAGATACCATTTCATCCAGGTGTACATCTGTTGTGTCCTGTGTTCGATCTGGTCATTGAGTCTTTCATACGTCACACGGTCTCTAAACTCCATCAAAGAAAAGGCGTCTGGGGAGGTGGAAACAGTTTGCAGCGATGAGAGACAGACGTCATCGATGTAAAATTGAGCTACTTCTTCATGTGGAAGAATCTGTTTCTGCCGTTCTTTGTCACTGATAAAGGCTGCAACCTCCTGATCTGGCTCCCTGGCGTCAAGGGCACCTGGGAGATGTTCCTCTGGCAAGATAACGCCAAATCCCTCCGCCGCATCCCGTAGAGCTGTGGCAGTTTTAACTCGTTCGTCGCGTACCAAAGAACGATAGGAGGTGGCCAGGGATTGTTCAGATAAGATCGGCGGGATGGCGATACCAGAGTGGCGTGTTTCCTTCACCCAAAAGGAGAGGAGTTGGTAGCGTTCTTGAGCGATCACCTCGGAAAGATGCAGGGATAGCGCATTTCGAAGTGCTTCTTTATGCGCCAGTGCAAGACCTTGTGGGTCAAGACCATAATCAAGAAGGTTCTCGAAATACTTAAGGAACGCCAGGCCTGATCTTTCAGTGATCAGATGACCGACCAGGACCGGGAGGTCTACCGAACCCTTGGGAAACTTGTCGAGGTTGTCGGCGATGACGGAGGTCTCTCCTGCGTTGAGGAGACGATCAATGAGATCTGATGGGTCTGCTCCGGCGGCTAGGAACTTGTCGAGGTTGTTGGCGATGACGGAGGAAGGTCCTGCTTTGAGGAGACGATCTATGAGATCCGGGAGGTTTACCGTGCCTGGGGGGAACTTGTCGAGGTTGTTGGCGATGACGGAGGCATGTCCTGCTTTGAGGAGACGATCTATGAGATCCGGGAGGTCTACCGTGCCTGGCGGGAACTTGTCGAGGTTGTCGGCGATGTCGTAGGCCTGGCCCAGATTGTATTGCACGATGTGCATCTGCGATTCTTTTTCCGGCGCGGCTTGCCTGGCGGCTTCGAACTCGGTGATGGCGGCGGTGGAAGTCTGCGCGAGCTTTTCGGTGAGCGGGCCGCGCTCGGCCGCGGGTGTCTTCAGCATTTCGTTCCTGGCGGCAATGGCCTGTTCGAGAGCGGCGCGGCCGGCGTCAAAGTGCTCCTTCATGCCCTGGGACTTCTTGACTTCCTCTTCCTGCTTCTTGCGCGAGGCAGACTCTTCCACGCTCTGCTTGGCCAGGATATCCTTGAAGTTGATGACCTGCTTTTCCATCGGATTCAAGGTGACATGGATGTCCCTCTCGTGAGCGACTTGGCCCTTGACCTTGACGATCAAAGTCCACGTGCCGATCCGCAGGCCGTTCATGACGAACTGGCCGTTCTTGTCGGTCTTGGTCTCCACCGTCTGGCCAGTGTCTTTGGCCTTGAACACGATGACGACGTCCACGAAAGGCTTGCCTTCCAAGTTGCGGACTTCTCCTTCGACCATGGAAAACTGCGCCCACGCGGGGCCCGCCAGGGCCAGCGCGACCAGGACGAGCGGCAGAATTTTCGCCAGAGCTTTTCCTCGAATCTTCATGATAGCAACTCCTCCCTTGGCTGCCGGCAGGGGCGGGCACCGGCTGAACAAACAGACTATTATCGCGCAATGGCCCTGCGGGGCAAGCCCCGCAACGTAGCACAGGCTATCAGCCTGTGCATGTCCCATGTAGAACGACTTCGCACAGGCTACAAGCCTGTGCTACTCCGCGCGCGGTACCGGATGGCATCCTCCGCGCCGGCTTCGGCGAAGGCTCGCTGCCGCAGCACGCAACTATCGCACGCGCCGCACGCTTCCTCGCCGAATTGGTAGCACGACCAGGTTAGATGCAGCGGAGCACCCAGGCTGATGCCCCGGCGGATAATCTCGCTTTTGCGCAGATGGATCACCGGCGTGACAATTTCGATTTGCGTTTCCGGCTTTGTCCCTTCGCGCAC
>Ga0082335_1002307_pt1 | contig 36255 bp, 36 predicted proteins | sample Subgrocontami58m_FD_72375 | JGI IMG/M metagenome (GOLD analysis project Ga0082335, IMG submission 72375) | Subsurface groundwater microbial communities from S. Glens Falls, New York, USA - GMW37 contaminated, 5.8 m (SPADES assembly) (version 2) ... | reverse complement strand
ATAAACTGCGGACTTTAGTCCGCAGAAGTTGCTAAACAACTTCAGATTTTTTCTATCTCTAAAAAACAAGCGCATTCAAACCACATCTTTTAAGATGTGGTGCGCATTGTTTTTTTGATATTGAGCTACAAGCTATGCAGTTGTCTATATCTATTCTTTTTACCAACTTAAATCTGCAACTTGCTTGTCTTCACCCTTTGCATAAATAATCCAAAACACACTAATTTTTGTATAATTATCAAAACAAGTTTTAATCGAGTAAAAGTTTTGAGTTGAGAAATTTTGTTCGGACAAGCAGATCGGAATTTGGTTTCCACTGCCTTAAACAAATAGCCTACTAATAACACTCCTTAATTAAAATAATTTTCTCACATAATATAAAAAATATAATTTCTTTGGAAAATCTGAAGTATTAATTTCAATAGAGGATAATGTGGTTGGGTTGTTGTTTAGCATTAAAATTAGTTTATTCTGCTCTTAAACATTTTATTCTTCGAGAATCATTCTTGCGTCAATAATTTTTGCGCTGTTTTTCGTTATAATGAGTGGATTGATGTCTAGTTCGATTATGTTTTGGTGTTCTTTGATTAATTTTTCCATTTTAAGGAGTATATTCTCAATTAGCTTAAAATCAGCGCCTTTTTCTTCGAGGATTTTTGAGAATTTCGTTTCTTTTATCATAGCTTGAATCTCTTTTTTTGATGCAGGAAGCACGCGGAATGAAACATCTTTTTCCTTTTCTACATTGCTCCCTCCTTTGCCGAACATGATTACGTGGCCAAATTCAGGAGTTTTTTTAATTCCTATAATGGCTTCATCTCCAGAAAACATTTCTTGAATTAAAACTTCTTCAAAGTTGTCAATTTTTGAGAGCTTGTCGAAAGCTTCCTGGGCTTTCATAGAATTATCAATATTTAGAATAACACCTCCAACTTTTACCTTATGGATTACCTTACTCGAGCTTACTTTCATTGCCCATGGAAAACTAATTTTTTTTTGTATGCTCGTTATATCCTCGATTTTTTTTGCCGTGGTCCTTTTAGCTATTTTAAATCCCTGCTTTTCGAGAAATTCTTCAGCCTCTTTTTCGGTTAGTGCTTTTTGCATAAAATTACTATGAACAAAACCTATTTATACCTTATCCTTCTTGCTTAATTATAAATAAAAAAGGAATAGATAAAAAATTTCTATTTCCCTTCGGGTTTAGGGGTAAAAGTTTTTTACATCTCAGAAAAACAGGGTTTTTCTGATCTGTTCTTTTTGTGCTCAAAATAACAAAATGGAAAATTTAAAAGAATTTTTTAATCCAAAGAATATTGCTTTAATCGGAGCATCTGACCACGAGCAGAAAGTTGGAGGAATATTGTCTAAGAAGATAATTGAATCTAAGGCAAAACTTATACCGATTAATCCTAATCATGAAAAAATCCATGGGGTTAAATGCTATAATAATCTATTAGATTATCCTGGGAATATTGATTTGGCAATTATAGCGGTTCCGTCGCTTTTTGTTGTGGGCGCATTTAATGAGTGTGCTAAAAAAAATGTCAAAAAAATTATAGTTATAAGCGCAGGTTTTTCTGAAATTGGGAATACTAAAGGCGAGGATGAGATTAGGGAAATTGCAAGCAAGGCCGGAATTAGATTTATAGGACCTAATTGCTTCGGCGTCTGCAATCCTTATAAAGATTTAGATACTACTTTTTCTGCGACTGCTCCTGAAAAAGGAGATATTGCGTTTATAAGCCAGAGCGGAGCTTTATGGAGTTATGTTTCGGATTTCGCTTCTGATAAAGATATTGGCTTTTCTGGTTTTGTAAGTCTTGGAAATATTGGAGATCTGGGGTTTAATGAGTTCATAGAGCATTTTTCCAAAGATAAGAATACTAAATCAATACTTCTTTATATTGAAAAGCTGAAAGATGGGAAAAAATTTATTGAGGCATGCAAAAAATGCAAGAAGCCGATTTATGCTGTAAAGGCAGGGAGCTCTGTCGAAGGCAGTAAAGCCGCTTTTAGTCATACTGGAAGCCTGGCTACAGACTATGAAATCTATAAGGGCGCTTTTAAGCAGGCAGGAGTTATTTTATGCGATTCTTTAATTGAAGCTTTAGAAAAAATAACCAATAGGCCTCTTCTGAAAAAAAGAGAGGATTCGGTAAAGATAGGCAGAAAAGTCTCTATTATAACTAATGCTGGGGGGGCTGGGGCTTTGCTTTTAGATTATTTATGTAAGAAAGGATTCGAATTATTAAAAAATCCGCTTGATATTTTAGGAACAGCCAGCAGCATGGATTATTTTAATGCACTCGAGAAAATCAAGAATGATTCTTCTTTTGATTCGGTTTTGGTTATTTTAACTGCCCAAAGCATGAGCGAAATAAAGAAAACAGCAGAGATTATCTCTACTTTTAAGGATTTTACAAAAAAAGATGTTGTCGCGCTGTTTCTTGGAGGATCTATAGTCAAGGGAGCGAATAATATTTTTGAGGAGCATAATATTCCTTATTTTAATACGCTGGAAGAAGCAAGAGAAGCGCTGACGTTTTAGTTAAGATTTTTAGTTTGTGCTCTGCAATTATTAAAAGAACATTATTAATGTCTATAAATTTCGGAGCAGAAGTTGGTTTACCCTTCAAGCGCGGATTTACAAGAAGCCAAGTCGTTTCGAGATGTTACAGAATTATTGATAATATTTTATAGATAATCGTAGCTGCGAATCCAATAGTTTATAAATCTCAATTTCTAACCTTAAATATGAACAAAAAGGGCGCAAGCTTTGGAACAGTAGTTGCTGTATTGGGGAGTATTTTAATTGCCCTTGGCTTTGCTTGGCTGATAATGACAAATTGGCACAGCATGCCTTCGTTTTTAAAACTTTTAATTTTAGTGCTGGTAACTGCTGCAGCTTACACTTCTGGAACTTTATTTAGGGCAAATAATTATAAGGGTATAGGCGGTTCTCTTCTTGTTTTAGGCGCGTTATTTTTTACTTTGACAGTTATGCTTATTGCACAGATTTTTGGATTGAAAGTAGGAATTCAGGGTTATGCTAATCTGCTGTTGATTTCTTGGATTGGCGTTGTTGTAGCTTCTTATATCTTTGAATCTAAAGTAAGTTTAATAGTAGGCATGATTGAATTTATGCTTTGGGTTAATCTGCAGTATTTTGCTTTTTTGGAATTTAGTCATTTTGCAAGTGGACCTTCGTTTGGAATGTTTGCTTTGCTACAGTTAATTCTAGGAGGATTATTTTATGGCATTAGCCTTTTGCACAGGTCGTTTAATCATAAATTTGCGCGAACTTATCAGTTCTGGTCTTTATTTTATGTTCTTTCGTTTGCTTATGCTTTAAGTTTTCAGATGCTTTTGCCGATGCTTTGGATGAGTGGATTTAATGCGGGTGGAGGTTCTTTAGCGTTTATTATAATCTTTGCGATTATAGGATTAGCGCTTTTTGTAGTAGGCGCAGTTTCAGCTATTGGAAGAAATTCTATAGATTATCGGGAAGTATTGGCGATGGCGCTTGCTTTTATTTTATTTTTAGTTTTAATTGCCTCTTCGGGCTTTCTTACAAATACTGCCGGAACATGCTACATGAAGTCGTGCTATGATATCACTGCGGAAAATTCCTGCAATGATGTAAGTTTTATAAACTGTGAGTGGAAGGATAATTATTGCAGGGAAGCTAGTTGTTATAATTATTATGGAAATGAAACTGCTTGTAAGAATGCTCTAGCCTCTCTTGATTGTTATTGGATTGGCTCTGCTTCTGGCTCTTGTAAATCTTCTCCAAGTAGTTCCTTTGTTTGTGATAGCTATACTTCCATAGATTCTTGTTTAGCAAATGATGGAAAGTGCTATTGGGAGAATTCTCCTGAGACAAATACCTGTAAGCCCAAAAGTTCTGCTGTTTCTGAATTAAAAATAGCGAATCCTTATGATAATAATGAGTGCACTGCGTTCAATAATAAAGGAGATTCTTGTTTAGCTAATGAAAAATGCGCATGGCGTTCAGGAATATCTTATTATTCAAGAAACTCAGGAGTTCCTGGGAGCCTGCTGTTTTTCTGGATAATTGCAAATATTATTTTTATTTTGATAATTATTGGAGTGATTGGCTATGGATATCTGGAAAAAAGCGCCCAAATGATAAACTTGGGCATTGGTTTCTTTGTGCTAGAGATTATAAGCAGATATATTGGATTTATAATTGATTATTGGGGCACTGGCTACGATATGATGGCTTTCTTATTTATAATGGGCGGTATTATTCTTTTGTTTGGTGGCTGGGGAATTGAAAGATTCAGAAGAAAATTATTAGGCAATATGACTGGCGCTGAAAAGCCTAACGATGAGGAAGCAAATGAATAAAGAATACAAGAGACTAATAATTTTTCTAGTAATTTTTCTTGTTTTTGTTGCTTGCTTTGTGTTATATCTGGCTTGGCCTTTGCTTACAGGAGATACTATTATTTTAGCAACAACACCCGTAGATCCTCTTGATTTTTTTCGAGGGCAGTATTTAATAATAAGATACGATATAGGTACAATACCTGCTATCCTTGGAGTTAGCCCTGGTGATGGGGTTTATGTTGCGCTGAAAAAAGATGATAATGGAATTTCAAGGTATGCTGCTAGAAGCCTTAGCAATAAATTTAAGCTTGATTTTAATCCTAAGGTAATAAGGGGGACAGTAAAATCTGTTTATGGAGAGTCTATGACTGTCGAGTACGGAATAGAACAATATTTTTTTGAGAGAAACGCTGAAATTAATAGCCGCGGGATGCTGGTTGAGGCAAGAGTAAGCGTTTCTGGAGGAGCTAGAATAGTCAAGCTTCTTGACAGAGAAGGAAATGATTTGGAGATTGAGTATGCTTAACAAAAAAGGGCTGATGGGTAAAATTATTATGATTCTATTAGCAGTAATAATAATTATCCTAGTCGTTACAGTCTGGCAGGCATATTCTACGATAAAAGTTGTTACAAAAGAAGTTCCATTCATAACAACAAGCTTAACTGCTATAGTCGCAAAAGGCGGAAGCATAAATCAAACAGACTGCGAGGCTATTCCATTAGCAGAAGCGAGCATATCGCGATTAAAAGCCAAGATCATAAGCTCGTGCAGAAATCCTATACTGAGCGCAGCAATAGCAAAAATGCCACAGATGGCAATAAAATGCAAAGATGTTCCAACTTTAGAATCTGGCGTAACTCAAACATTAAACCAGCTAAAAACAACTTGCGCGAATCTCGATAAAACAGCAAGAACAAATGCTACTCTGTAAAGTAAACCTTAAGTCTTAACGCTCACTCAATAGTTTTTTATAACCTCCTTCTTTAGCCCAGTCATGAAAGAACAAATTAAACTAGGAAATCTCAAGCTGAAAAATAGAATCTTTCTTGCGCCTATGCATCAAGTTAATGATACTGCTTTTAGAATGCTTTGTAAAAAAGCTGGCGCGTCATTAACATTCACAGGTTTAATAAATCCCCAAACTCGTGAGAAATTATATTTTAACGATAGACCTGCTCTTCAATTTGCATGCAATTCAGAAAAAGGAATAAAAGATTTCATAAAAAAATATGATAAAAGTATTTCACTCTACGATTTTAATCTCGGTTGCCCGAGCCCACACGCAAAACAAAGCGAACTAGGATATTTCATGATTCATAATACAGAATCCATAGAAAATATTCTCAGAACGATAAAACAAAACACAAAAAAACCCTTAACAATAAAAATTCGTAAAATGCCTGATGAACAATTAAACAAAATAATAATTTTAGCTCAAAAATACTGCGAGGCTATAAGTGTTCATCCAAGAACGCAGCCGCAAGGATACTCAGGAATTCCCGATTTAGAATTTGCAAGACGAGTAAAAGAAAAAACAAAGCTTCCGATTATCTATTCAGGAAACATAAATAATAAAGAGCAAGCAGAAAAAATGCTTCAAGAATTTGATTTCATTATGATAGGCCGTTCTGCAATTGGCAATCCCAGCATTTTTTCTGATATTTTAGAAAAGAAAGCAAAGAAACGCATTGATTTTTTTGATTGGTTGAAGCTCGCGAAGAAAATTCAAAAGAGAAATTTATATTTTTCTCAAATAAAATTCCAAGCTTTAAATTTTACAAGAGATTTTGAGGGCTCTGCGAAAGTGAGATTGAAAATTTCTTTGACGAAAACAGAAGAAGAGATATTGGATATTTTGAGAAAAGTTTTACTATAAACTTTATTAGTAATTTAAATAAATCCTGAGATGAAGGGGCTTCTTGTAGTTTGGGCTGCTGGGGTTTAAACTTATGCTTTGGTTTTTTGAATTAATATTAGATTTAAAATAATGCGAGGCAGAAATTATTAATCCACCCAGTGATGCATTGCGGCCAGTTCTGAACGCGCTCGCGCTTCTCTGTATCTTCTTAATTCTGGTTCTACAGCTTTTTGAAAATTTAATCTAAACTGCTCGTATTCTTCCGGTGATTTGAATGCTGGCTTGCCTTTGATTCCTGGAGCTAATTCCAATACGCCTTGGTTATATCTGTCCTTCATGCTAAAGTTATATTGATGAACCTTTTAAGTTTATTGTCCGAGACTATAATAAACCTTAAAAACAGGGTAGAGGGTTTGTTATTATGGTGTGGAGCTTGTTTGATGAAAAGGGGGATATGCTTGGGGCTAAGATTTTTTCTAATGGCAAGAGCCAGGAAGATGTTGTTTCTGAGGTGGTTGGTGAGATAAAGAAAGGAACGAAAATTGTTTTTATTCATGGTACTTGCGGATCTGGCAAAAGTGCGGTGGCTTTGAATATTGCAAAGGAATTGGGAAGAGCTAGCATCGTTGTTCCTATAAAAAATCTTCAGAGACAATATGCTAATGATTACATGGAAAAAAAATATGTTCTGAAGAACGACGGAAAAAAACTTAAAATATCGATGATTACTGGGAGAAGAAATCATGTCTGCCCTTATTTGGCAGAGAATCAAAAAGAGGTTTTAATGACCCGCGTGAAAGAGAAAAACGCAGACTTGCATGACATTTTTTCAGGATTTAACATGCAAAGAAGAAAAATGGAAAATGATGATTCTTGCGATAATTTTCTTATTCCCTGCAAAATTGAAATAAAAAGCAAAAATCTTGCGACACTAAAAAAATATTATACTGAAAATCCAGAGAGAAAAGATAATTCTGAATTAAATTTGAATGTTGCGAAAAGATTTGCTGTTGCGCCTGCCTGCCCTTATTGGAATCCGATTCTGCCTGTTGAAATGAAAATAAAACATGAATGGCTTAAAAAAGAATACAATTCTGTTGCAGGAAAACACGCAATTTATCTGAGAAAAGATGGCTGCCCCTATTATAGGCAGTTTGAAGCTTATGTTGATTCTGATGTTATTATTTTTAATGGTGATCAGTATATTCTTGAAACTGTGCTTGGGAGAAAACCCAAGACAGATGTGGAAATAATCGATGAGTGCGATGAATTTTTGGATAATTTCGCTCTGGAAGGAACAATAAATCTCACAAGATTGAGAAATGAACTTTCTTCTGCTATCTGCGCAGAAGATTCGCAGAGAAGACTAGTTGATGGTTTGAACGAAGATGTAATTGCGATTCTTGACGAATCGCGTGAACATATAGATGAAAAAGATAATATCATGGAACTTAATAAGACAAAAGTCTGCGAATTGATAAAAACTCTTGTCAAAAGCGATGTTTTTGAAATCATGAGTGATGAAAGCTATTTAGAGCACTGTTTAGAAGAATCGAAAAAGTTTTACGAAGTCATGGATGATAGTTTTGCTAATTTTTATAAGGATAAAACTCGTGGAGATATATTTGTGAAGCTAGTTACGATTAATCTTGATAGGTTATTGAATTCGCTTATTGAGAAGAACAAGGCATTTGTCTTTATGTCCGGAACGCTTCACAGTGAGAGAGTTCTTAATGAAATTTTTGGATTAAAGAACTTTAAAGTTATAGATGCAGAGACTTTTAATTTAGGGACTATTAAAAAACTTAGAACAGGATTAGAACAGGATTTTAAGTTTGAAAATTTTGAAAATAAAAGAGTTAGCAGAGAGCAGTATTTGCGCGCGCTTGATAAATGCGTTGAAATAGCTAAAATTCCTATTGTAATCCATGTCAACGCTTTTAATGATTTGCCTAGCTCAAGTGAAATTGAACAGTATAAATTAGCAAATTTAATCAGTTCCTCTGAATTAATGGAGCAGCAGAATTCTGATAGAGAGGGAAAAATCGTGGGGGATTTCAAGGCAGGAAAAATAAAAATTTTATTTACTACGCGATGCAATCGAGGAATAGACTTTCCTTTTGAAACCTGCAATAGCGTTGTAATAACGAAATTTCCTTATCCGAATACTCAGTCTCTGTTTTGGAGAATACTAAAGAGGAATAAGCCGAATATTTTCTGGGATTTTTATAAAGATAAAGCTTTCCGTGAACTTCTTCAGAAAGTTTATCGAAGTGTTAGGGCACCTAATGACAGTGTTTTTCTTTTATCGCCGGATATTAGGGTCTTGAATAGCAATGTTGTATAAATTTTAGTTTCTGCTAGCGCAGGATTATAAAAATTTTTAGTAATGCAAATAGCTTCGGGCGTTTGGGGATGAAGTTGTGAGTAATCAAGCGCGAGAAGGTTTGCAAGTCCAAGCAGAGAGTAGCAAAGTCGTACCAAGTTTTTTGTATTATCAATAATTTTATTATGATGCGAAGCAGATTTTAAAACAGAAAAATGCTAATTTTTTACTCAAAAGTAGCAAAATCTGTAATGTAAAAAAAAAAACAAATATTTATAAAGTAGGATATTCTATAGTTTTCATGAAAAGAGGAGTAGGTGTTTTAATTTTTATATTTTTAGGAGTAATTTTATTGACGGGTTTTGTATCTGCAGGATGGTTTTCTGATTTGTTTCAAAAACCCATAACGGGAAATGTTATCGCGGATAAAATGAGCTCAAATTTAGCCAGCGGGTTAGTTTCTTACTGGAGTTTTGATTCTGCTGATGGCTCGACAAATAGCGTTGCTAAAGATATTATCGGAAGTTTTAATGGAGCTGTTCTTGGTCCTGTTATGGCTACTGGACTTTCTGGAGATGATTATAGTTTTGACGGGTTGAATGATTATATAACTGTTAGTTCTCCTATTAATATTACTGGCGAACTTACTGTTTCTGTTTGGTTTAAACCTACTAATCTTGCGGGTGGAACAAGTGGACGACAGCTTATTATAGGTAAGTGGAATGAGGATTCTAAAAAACGTTCTTGGGAGATTGGCATGGCTAGTGGGGTTCCATTCTTTTATGTTAGTGATAATGGTGATTGGGGAACGCATATTGATGCTATAACTGCTTCCAGCGCTGTTTCTGCGAATAATTGGCATCATTTTGTTGCGACTCATGCTACTGATGGAACTATTAAAATTTTTATTGATGGTACTTTAGCTGGATTGAAAACAACTGCTATGACTTCATTATACGCAAGTAATCAGCCAGTAATAATAGGAGATTCTCCAATGGGCGGATATATACATAATTATTTCAGCGGCGGAATTGATGAAGTCGGAATCTGGAATAGAGTTTTGAGCGCTTCTGAGATAAGCGCGCTTTATGAGGGATATGGCGGTTCTACTACGCCGACTTGCACCAGTTTTACTTATTCTGCTTGGGGTGCGTGTTCACCTAGTGAAATACAAACAAGAACAGCAATAGGTGTTCCTAGTGGATGCACTGGTGGGAATCCTGTTTTGAGCCAGATTTGTGTTTATGTTCCTAATCCTATTATTCCTGTTAATAATATAGTATTTTCTACTTACCTAGGTGATACTTACACTAGTCTTAGCCGGGATACAAATGAATATGGAATAAGATATTCTCGTTGGACTAATCAGAATGGAGAAGTTCAAATTGGTAAATTCTCTTCAATAAATGTTGATGAAGATCGCCAGGTAGTTAATTATTACTTTGATTCTACCTCGGATAAGCTTATTGTAAATACTGATAATAATCAATATGCTTATGCTAAATTTACTTCTGCAAGGGCAGGAATTGTTGGCGAACAAATATTAACAATTGCTTATGATACAAATTCTTTGTCTAATGCAGTTAATGCTATACTTGCGCATCAATCTACAGTTGGTGGTAGGGGCTATATACATGTCCTTGAAGGAGAACCTGCTAAAATTATGGATTGGATAGTTATTAATCAGGGAGATGCAGGAACAATATTAAATGTTGATGATATTTCTATCGATACCTCTACACAAGCAACAGTTACATTTAGTGATGCAATAACTGGAGAGAGCCAAAAAGTAACATTAAATTACAATGGCTCTAATAGTTTTGTAAAAACTGGTGTTAATTTCTTCGGTGGAACTGGATATTCTATAAAGACTTCGAATGCTTCGGCAGCAGTATATACTGTAAGCATAACCTGGGGAGCAGGTTCAAGTCCAGGAAATGCTGGAAGCGATACTGTAATTGCGCCAAAGATAAAATTGAAGAATGGAAATTGGATAGCAATGGGAACTCTTAATCAGATTAGACAGGCATATAATCTGGATGTTTCTGGCACTGATCCTGCAATTTTATTCATAGAACAGGAAGGAGGAATGTTTGTTGTTCCTATAGGTCCTACTGGTAATGGTGAAATCGGAGTTTCAATGCCTCACTCAACTTTGTCTACAGGATTAAGTCCAACAACAACTCAAACATGCACAGACAGCGATGTAACTCTAGAATATCCTGATGGACTGAATTATTATTTAAGGGGAACTACTTCCGGTTCTGCTGCTTGTGCTGATGGTCCCTGTCCATACCAAGTAAGTGTAGATGCATGTAAGGATTCTTTTAATCTAGATGAGTTTCATTGTTCGAATTATGACGGCTGGAATTATTTAGTTTGGACTGGTTATACTTGTCCAAACGGCTGTAATAACGGAGCATGCGCGAATCCTCCGATTCCAGTCTGCTTCGGCTTAATCAACGCAGTGAAAAATCCTGTGTCGACTCCAGAGAGAACATTATCTTGGAATAATACTTATAATGGAACAACCTGGATAAACGGACAAACAGAGAGCTTTACAGAATATTATACTGGCTGGTATTCTAATTCTGCTGCTGAAACCCAACCTAACTATTACTATGCCGGTTATGATGTGCAGGTTTTTGATAATTCAAATATTGACCTTAGTGAATATGCTTCTTGGAACAGCGAGGATCCTGCTTGCAAGACAAGCTCTTTTTGGGCAGATAATAGAGAGAATTTTTATTATATCTGCAATTGGAATGCCCTAAATAACATTCAGGATACCAGCAATCCGAATTATCAGAGCAATCACAGGCAAATATTTTGGTATAATGATAATGTTGTTGTAAGAATATACATTTACTGGGGAAATCAATTGACTGATGCGCAGGTTACGCAACTCGCACAGCAAAGATTAAATCAGCTTATGAATAATCTGCAGAATAATCAATATCAGTATATAGACTGGAGTAATTTTAATATAGCCTCTCCTGCTTCAAATGAAATTTATGACTCTCTTCAGGGCTGTACTTCGGATGTTCAGCAGACAGTGGAAAGAAGTTGGAACTGCATAACCGAGCCGATAGTATGTCCTCCTCATGGCGAACAAACAAGAAAATGCATTGCTTATAATAATGAGCTAGGAGAAGAAGAAACTTACGAAACTACAATGTCATGTAATCCGGGCATATGTGCAGGATGTATGGTTCCTAAATGGTTTGGAAGCAGATGGCAAAGCAAGTGCATACCTTATGGATTTAGAATATTGCAGCCAGACGGTACAAGTGAAACAGTTTATGCAGATGACTTCACGCCTTCTAATAGCCCTGTTAAATTGATAATAAACAACGAAGGAACTGCTTCGATAAATGTGGTTGAAAATTTTAGTGATTGGCTTTCTTCTAGGGGAGAAGGAAACTATAACTTCAATATTAATGTAAATGGACAGACTTTTAATGGTCTCACGGGAGAGATTCTTAATATTTATGAGGGCGCTACTTATACTATAAATTATCAAGTATCAGACGATACTGGACAACAAGAGTCTGAAAACTTTGTGATATATATCGATAATATTTTTTATTCTGAAGATTCTGCACAAAGTTATTTAAAAATTGTTTATAGAGAAGATTATCCTGCTTATTGCGAGATTGATGGGCACATATGGCAGCAGAAATCAACAGTGCCAGGTCAGGATTTTGGAGCATCGTGCCAGAATAATTACGAATGCGAAAGCAATTTATGCTCTGCTGGCTCGTGCGTTGAGGTAAAGAAAATAGTTGAAGATGCAAGTTTCTTTAGAAGAGCAGCTGTAACTCTTTTATGTAGGCTTTCGAGCATATTTAGAGCAGATATAACCTATGAGCAGTGCCTTGTTGATTATCTAGGTGGAGAGATTCCAACCACAGAAACCCCTACTGCTTGATTAATCGAGGAGAAAAGTTCTGAATTAGATTTTTTATTTTAAAATTGGGTTTAATACCCCGTGCTCTTGGCACGGCGTCCAATTTTAAAAGACTAAAATTGCCGGATTAAAAATTTGCGATAAATACTCTGTGCTCTTGGCACAGAGTTAGCAAATTTAGGCAATTTTTTTATTTAGTGTTGCGCATTATTTTGAAAGTTATTAGTAATTGAATTAATAGATATTTCACGATGAACGAAGTCTAACTGAAAAAAAGCGAGTGTTTTTATAGAGAGGACCTTATTTCGGGATAAAACAGTTATCTTCGAGAATAAAAACATTTAAATACGAGTTCTTTCTATATAAAACATGAAAAAAAGTGGTAGAGTATTATTAGTCTTAATTTTAGCAAGCGTATTGTTAATTAGTTGTATCGGTTTTATTAGTGCTGGTTGGCTTGGAGATTTTTTTGGGAAAATAACTGGAAAGACTACTTCTACGACTTGTATAGATCAGGCTTGTGATATGAGTCCTCGTGATGGTATAGTTGATACGGGAAAAAGCTGCACAGGAACTTTTAAAACATGGTATCCAAATAATTCTTATACAAATTTAGCTGCAGGAAATAGTTATATTGGAGGGGAATGGATTGCGAATGTAACTGCGATTGTTTCTGGACAATACAGTTGGTATTGGGCTTATGGAAACTGCAATGCAGGTTTGTATCCGAGATATTTATGGATTAACAAATCTTCTGGTTGGGCATGGGGAGAATTCTTCTGCAATCAAACAGGGACTAATATCTGCGGCGCTGCTGCTCCTATACCGCCCTCCTCTTGTTTAGAGGGGGCAGTATGTATATTATTTGATGGAGATACTGTTAATGCCCTGGGAAGAGATATAAGCATAGATTCTATAATAAGTGGTGCAGTAACACTTAATGTAAGCGGAATAATAACTAATTCTCTTGGTGTTGGAAGCTTTTATCAAGCAGACAGTTTTAAATTAACAATAATGGGTATAGTTGTTGAGAGTTTTGTTGGCGGGCTAAAGCAAATAATGTTTAATTATTCTACAACAGCTTCCTTACCTGGCTGCTTAAATCAAAATTGTGATAATGAAACTGCTAATGGAATTGTTGATGCAGGAAAATTTTGCTCTGGAAATTTCACAACACAATACCATAATGGGGCCTATATTAATCTAGCTGTCGATGTAAATAATAGAGCATATGCAGATGGCGAATGGCTTTTAAAACAGTCAAGCTCTTCTGACTGGTACTGGGCTTACGGAAACTGCTCTCGGGGATTATATCCGAGATGGATATCTATTGATACTGTTGCGGGTGGAGCTTATGGGACGTTCTTTTGCAATCAAACAGGAGTTAATATATGCGGCACTGCTGCTGAAACTCCTGCTCCGAATCCTGTTCCTCTAGTTTATAATTGCACTGCGAATATTTCTGATGTTGACTGTAATGATAATGGATTTGTGGATGCCGGAAAGAGTTGCAGCGGATTATTTAACAGCTGGGTTTTGATGAATGTAAATTTCAGCTTGCTTAACACGACTGCAAGTTCTTGGACTAATCTTGGTGGTGAATGGTGGTGGAGCAATGGTAATGGATGGTATTACACTTATGGGAACTGCAGCCAGGGGACATATGGTCGATGGCTTTCTATCTCCAATTATGCTGATAACTGGGCTTGGGGATTTGCGATGAACTGCTCGCAAAATGGAACTTCTTATTGTTCGGTATCTTCTAGTGGCGGCGATAATAATCCTCCTCTTACTACTCCTAATTGCACGACTATTGGAAGATGCACTTATAGTTCTGTTTGCGTAGCTAATGGATTCAGGGTTAATAATTCTGCGCTTGGCAGGCTTTATTGTAATGTGCCTACAAATTCTTTTATTATACAAAAAGCAGAAAACGCTTCGTGCCAGAATGATTATGAATGCATAAGTAATCTTTGCTTACAAGAGAGATGTACAAATCTAATAACTCAAATAGCAACTTCAAGAACACTTATGGATAGAATGATATGCTGGGTTCAAAAAATATTCAATCCAAGCTTGAACTGCTCTTAAGATGGCAAAGAAATTTTATTTTTTAATTCTATTTTTTATTAGCTTTTTTGCTTTAAGTTTATCGTTCATTAATGCCGATGAGGGATGTTTAGGATGTTCACGTGATGGCTCGTGCTATTATCCTGGAGGAAACGAAAGTGTTATCTTTATTTCTGGACTTTCTTACTATTGCAGTTCAAACGGAAGTTTTGTAAGGCAAAAAGCTTATGGACAGGGCTGCATCGATAATTTTGAATGCAATAGCAGTCATTGCATACAAGATACTTGCGTAAATTATCAAGATTTATTAAACCAATATCAGAGTATTTTGACTCAAACTGCAAATTATAGCGCTTACCTAAGCACTTCTTGTAGTGCTAGCCCTGGATGCTTGAATGTTTCAAACTTTACTAATGCTCATACAGTTATGGGGCTTTGTGCGAATAATTATAATTGCTTTCAGTGCAACGTAAGTTATAGCTGGTCTGGCTCTGCATGCATTTCTGGTCCTCCTTCTAGCACATCCGGGGATAATCCAAATTCAAACAGTGGAGGAGGCTGGACTACTACTAGAAATTTAACTAACGCTGAATTGAGTGCAGGAGTCTCTTTTAGTTTGTATCCTATTCAGAGAGTTGGGATGCTGATAAGCAGCGGATATTATTATCTTGGGGTTTTAAGATTAATAAGAACCGAAAAGGCTGATTTAAAGTTCTTTTCAAATATTCCTGATAAATCAATAATGAGTTCAGAAAAAATACAAGTTGATATTAATCTCGACGGCAGAAATGATATTGAAGTGACACTAACTTCTATAGCTGCAAATAAAGCAACTTTTTATGCAAAATTAATTCAGGAACAAGCTCCTGTAAATCCTGATATTCCCCCTGTAATTCCTGATGAGCCAACAGATGCGCCACCTTCTAAATCAAAAATGGTTCTATGGATAATTGTTTCTATACTTTTAGTGGCGATTATAGTAGTTGTAGCATTTATTGTTTATTATTATAGAAAGAATCCTGAGAGTCAGTAAAAAGAAAGAATAAGTTATAGAGAGTTTGGAATAACCCTAAAATATCAAACTCTCAAAGAGGACTTTGATGATATTTTCTTCGAAAATGGGGGTAAATCAAAGTCCTCTATAGTGAAAGACATAGGTTCTAACACCTGAATAAAAACTACAGCATTAAAATACCTTCTACGATTAGCCTTTTGGATTAATACTTCAAATTTTTCACATAGTCTGAATAAAAAAATTGCCTAAATTTGCTATCTCTGTTCTTCGCAACCGCATTTTTGAGAATCTACCTGAGTTATAGACAATTTGGATAATTGTGTGGATATAAAATCCAAATTGTCTATCTCTAAAAAACAAGCGCATTCAAACCACATCTTTTAAGATGTGGTGCGCATTGTTTTTTTGATATCTAAAAATGCAATTGCTCACCAAGAGCGCAGAGTATTTATCGCAAATTTTTAATCCGGCAATTTTAGTCTTTTAAAATTGGACGCCGTGCCAAGAGCACGGGGTATTAAACCCAATTTTAAAATAAAAATAATAACTATGAAAAATTTATTTTTAAAAGTGAATAAATTTCGGAAGCAGAAGTTTTGAGTAAGCAGGATTGCGTTATTTTTAACTTATCTTCGAGCATAAAAACATTTAAATACATCGTGCTTTTCTAATTGATATGATAGTGTGGTGGATAATAATCTTGGCTTTGGCAGCATTGTTGATTGTATTTAAATCGCAACTTGCTCATATGAAGCACAGATTTTCTATTTTATTTTTTGTTATACTTGCAGCTATTTTTATTATAACATTCGTTAAGGTAGTTAATGCAAATAGCATTGACTTAAAGTCTCCTAGCGGAATATTTTCCGGCGTTAAGCTGTATTTTTCTTGGCTTGGTCATCTTTTTGGCAATTTGAAGGTTATTACTGGAAATATGCTAAGAATGGAGTGGTTCGGGAATATTACGAGATAAAATTTTTAGAAGTAACGCTGCGCATTATAACTTAGATTAATAATATCTATAATTTTGAAACTATTTGCTCTGCCTTTTCTCACGTTTGCTTACTTGAAACTTTTGCTTCCGAAACTTATGAAGTTAATAAATGATTTAGAAATAGTGTGAAATGTCTCTTAAAGTATTCTTTCTAATTAAAACCCCAAAATTTCTTTTCTTTCTTTTTATCAGGACCATAAATTCTAAGATGTAATAAATCATCTAAATCGCTAATAATTAAACCGACACCAAAACTTGCAGAATAGACTAAAAAAAAGTTATTACGGTAAAATATGCCTATAATTAAAAGGATAATGCCATAAACCCAGTGATGAAAGAAGTTCCAGTGCCCAGCAAAATAATCACCAATTCTGCCAGTTATATAACCCAAAATTAAGAATGCAATTAATTCGATTAACATTTTCATCCCACATAACTTTTGTCTTGCTTTTTCTCGTGCTTTCTATAACCTTCTTTCATGAAACTCTGTATTTTAATAAGATCTTCTGAAATATCTTTCCAGTCAGTGCAGAATTTTTTTATGAATTCTGCCTCTTTTTTCTCGTCGTATTTTGCTTCCAAGCCAAAGGCATCTATCTCATATCGCGCCATTTTCTTGTATAACTCACGAATATGCTCTTTTTCAGGAGCTGTCATGGCTTTAATTATGTCAAACATGAACAAGGGCGCATTTTGAGCATTGAGAAAAATTTCCAGGCTTCTAAGTATATAAAAAATCTTTTCAGTCATGTGCTTTCGGATTATTTTCAGAAGAAGCTCAGTATTTTGTGATTCTATATTCTCTATTTCAAAGTTCTCGTTCATAAAAGAAAACTCTGGAAGCCCATATTTGCTTTTAACTTTATCATATTCTGCTTTTAATTGTCTTAAATCTCCGTGCTTATCTTTTGTTTTTAAATTTTCAGTCATTTTAACTTCTTACAGTCATCTTTAAATCGCTTCCAACAAGCTGGTAATTTTCATGCTTAGTTGAAATATGATGCAGTATTGCCTGAGTTCTATTTTGGAAAACATCTCCGCAATCCAAACAAACATAATTTGCTATTATCATTTTTGTTTTATTTTAAATATCTCTTTTTATTTTTTCTCCTGAATTAAAACCTCTAGCGTTCTTTATAAATTAATCTGTTCTGAGTTACAATTTTAATTTAAGCCACAGGGGAGATTTGCACTCCCGACCTCGGCATTACCAATGCCGTGCTCCACTGACTAAGCTACTGTGGCAGATAAAAATATTAGAATAATTTCATTTATAAAATTATGGTGCGATAAGATTTATCAATTGTTCAGAAAGGCTTCACTTATTTTATAAATAAAAAACTAATAATTAAACAAAAATTTGTAGTAATTCTCTATAACTTTACACGACTGGTTCAATCTTCTTTGCTTTATACACAATTCGGTTGATTAAGTTACTTCTTTTAGAATTGTGTAGATAGAGAATTTGGATTTTATATCAAAAAAACAATGTGCCACCCACACTTAAAAGTGTGGGTTTGATCGGCACTTGTTTTTTGGATGAAGGAAATTTCAATGAAATTTCCTGCCCTGAAAATTTAGCAATTTTCAGTGATCCAAAACTTAAACCAGTCCCCAGCTACGTCCACACCATAAATGGTGTGGTTTAAGTTTATGGACATCAACACAATTATCCAAATTGTCTATACTTGTTTGCAACTTTTAACCTGAAATCTTTGTATTATCACTATTTATTTATTAATGTAACAACACGGGGTTGAAGTTTAGACTTGAGTAAGCAAGTTGGGTTGAGAGAAGCTAAGGGCTTGCCTCAAAATAAAATGCCATATTTTTTATGACTTTTTCAGAAGATTCGTCTATAAATGAAGATTTTCATATTCTAAATAAGGCAACTTAATTTGCACTAGGCTCTAAGTCGAGTCGACTTACTACTTTTTTAAGAATTATGCGAAGCACTATTTATTATAATAAGCTCTCAATATCTATTTCTAACGCTGCTACAGGCATTTTTATGCTTAAATTGCTGAGTAATTGGGGCCGGATTTCTCCGAGATAGCCGATTTGTTTGCTGTTGTGGAGGATTGCTGCGCATCGACCCACTATTATATTTTCGTTTTCTGCAGATTGGAGCGAGATTTCTTTATGTTTTCCGAGCATTCGCATTAAATACTCAAGTGTTTGCTTTATCTCTGTGAATCCTGAATTTGGGCTTGCTATAGAGATGCATAATTTTTCTGTTTCAATTATACCTGATTCGGTTTTTCCTTTTGAATCTTTTTGAAACGATACTCCAAGTTCAAATAATCTTTGGGGATATTCTGAATCTACATTATTCTTTAGCGTGTTAAGCATGCAGGATATTAAATTTGGCCTTAGAATCTTATATTCGCTCTTGCTATCGGCTACTTCTATAGAATCAGCTTCTTTCAGATTAAACTGCCTGGCGCTTTCTTTGGTTATAAGATGATAGGTTGATATTTCTAAAGTATTTAATCCGCATAAAATTTCAGATATTGTTTTCTTTAGATTTTCTATCTTGGATATTTCTCCTATCGTCGATATCTGGGGTATTTCTGGCTTAAATTTATCGTATCCGTATGCTATTGCTATATCCTCTATTAAATCTACTTCGTGCATTATATCTGTTCTCCATGCAGGAATTTCAGCTATTTTAGATTTTATATCAAAATTATAGCCCATCTTTTCTAGAAGAGATTTTATTTCATTTTCTTTAAGTTCTAATCCTAGGAGCTTATTTGTATTTTCTATGCTAAGCTTCATTTTTTCAGGGGTTAAATCAGGAGTAAACACTTTTTCTTTTCCATAAATTAGCTCCATCTGATAAACTTCTCCTCCGATATCCGATAACATTGTTACTAGTATGTTTATTGTTTTCTTTAGAATCTCAAAATCAAATCCAGAGCATTCTATGAAAATTTCACTTGTAGATTCTGTTATTTTTCCTGTTTTATGAGAGTTTATTATTGGAGGCATGCTTAGAATATCTCCTTTTGCATCTACAAAAATCGGGAATTTATCCTTTCCTTCAAGAAGATGAGCATATTCTCTGCCTGTTGGATGTGATTGAAGAATCTGCAAGCCAGTCATCTCTCTGTCTATTTCAAGAGGAATAAATTTAATATCCTTCGGAGCTCGGGCTTCTAGTTTTATTGGGAGAGTTATCTTTTCTAGAGGATAAATTCCTATCGCTATTTTTTTTCTGTTTCTTCCGAGTGTTGTGTGTATTTTTTCTTGTATATCTATGATTTCCTTAATTTTCTCGTCGTCAAATTTCATTCCTTTAACTATTGCACAGGCAGTATAGGGTCTTATTTCTTTGACACTTGAATCGATTGTTACCTGATAATTTTTTTCAGGTTTGTTGAGCTTGTATCCCCGCAGGCCTTTTTCTTTTGATTTTCCAAGAAAAGCCAAAAAGCTTTTGACAAATCCCTGAAGAGAGTATAAATCAGGCCTATTAGGCATTATTTCAAGAACTACATCGTTTCCATCTTCACTCAGGCTTTCAAAATGAGTTCCGAACATGCTTATTTTTTCTTTTACTTCATCAGTTAATTTGATGTACTTTTCAAATTCCTTTTTGTTAAATTTTATGGTGGCCATATTCTATCCTGCTAATGCTTTTATTTCATTTACTTTAATAATTAAAGCGCCTTTTGGAGAATATCCTTTATTTTCTTTTAAGCTTTTTACGAACTTAAACCATTTATCATTTGAATCATAATCTGCAGAACCGTCGATTCTAAAACCACATTCACTATTCCAAAAAACCAAACTTACTTCAGGATTGCTTTTAATATTTTTAAGGCTTTTATCCAGGTGATTATCTGTCATAATTATTTTATTTGCTTCTACTTTGTTTATTTCCATTGCAATGTTATGCGGTTTTCCATTGTCATGATTAATTGTGGCTAATGCCACAGTTTTCTTTTCAATCAATTTTTTAATATTTGCTGGTATTATCATCTATTTATTATAATCGCGCTTTTTTATCTCCTGCATTTTTATTTTAATGGCTTTTTCTATATCTACATCGAATCTCTTTGCTAATATTAGTGTTGTAAAAATTACATCTGCAAATTCCTTTTTTATTTCTTCTTTGTCTAGTTTTTCAAGCTTAGATTTTGATTGATAGCCTTTATGACCTAATATTTCCTTAAATAACTCGCCTATTTCTTCGACGACTTTAAAACCCATAGCCATTGTAAGCTCATTTTTGTCCTTGCCTTTGTAATATTCCTCTAGCCTTATTATTTCTTCGTCTATAAACTTGTTTATTTCATCTATTTCCATCTTATTTATTCCAAAACTTTATTTCTCTTAATTTAGTTATATTGTTTTCATAAAACTCTCTGAGGTCTTTTATTCCGTAGAATTCCATCAGAGAACGGTCAAAGCCAGGACCCCAGGCTAAAACAGGAATATATTCTCCTAGCAGAGGAATAACTACTTCTGGCCTCATTATGCCTGCTCCGCCAAGCTCTAGCCATACTTTCTGTAGGGAGTTATAACCATATATTTCTACGCTTGGCTCAGTGTAAGGGAAGTATGAGGGGACGAATTTAACTTCGCTATAACCCATTTTCTTGAAAAACATTGATAGATAACCCAGTAAATGCTTGAAATTAGCATCTTTATCTATCACAATGCCTTCTGTTTGATTAAACTCGAATCCATGGCCCCAGTCTACTGTTTCGTTTCTGAAACATTTTCCTACTGCAAAATATTTTCCTAGCTTATCGTTTCCGCTTTTTAATTTTCCTAGCTCTGCTAGTGTTTGAGCAGAAACACAAGTTGTATGGGTTCTTAGAATAATTTTTTTTGCTTCTTCTTCTTTCCAGTTATATCTCCAGCCTTTAGCGCCTAAAACACCTTTTTCGTGTGATTCTTTTACAGCGCTTACTATTTTCTTATCAGGAAGATTGCCTTTAACACTATTTATGTAAAAAGTATCCTGAATTTCCCTTACTGGATGGTCTTGAGCGGTGAATAAAGCATCAAAGTTCCAGAATCCTGTTTGCGTGATGGTTGAAGACATTTCTTTGAAACCCATTTCACTCCAGATTTTTCTTGCATAATCCGTCGCTTGATTAACAAAGTGCCTTTTTCCGCCGTTTATTTTTGGAACAGGAGATTTAATGTCATATCGACGGAATTTTTTGCCTTTCCAGCCAGAGTTTGAGATTATTTCAGGAGTAAGGGTTTCAATTAAATCTTTAGTATCTAATTTTTCTTTTGAAGCTTCTTTTATTATTTCTTCTCCGAACTTTGTAACTTCGAATTCTACTTGGTTCTTTGTATTTATTTCTATTATGTTTTTTCGATTTTTCAGAGCTTCAAGTCCGTATTTTTGCTCTGGAGTTAGTTTTTCATATTCCTGCGGAAGAATTTCAAGGAATTGCTCCTCTAGACTTTTTCTAGAAATTTCTTCTTTTGTTCCTGAAAATAAAATCTTGCCATTCGCTACACTAACTAGAGCTTTTTTCTTTAGCGCGCCGAGAGCTGCCTGGAATTCATTGTCGTTTAATCCAGAATTCTTTTTAGCTTCTTCTAATGTTTGCGACTTCTTTTCTGCTATAAGATTGATGAGTCTTCTTTCTGGCAAGCCTTTATTTTTGTAGAGGATTCCATTAATTCCCAGTTCTACCAGTTTTTTTGAGGAGGTTTTTAGAGTTAGAATTTTTTTGTTGCTAAGGTATTCTAGAGCTCTTAATACGGCAACTTCTTCCATCTCTGCTTTTTTCATTATTTCAGAGATATTTTTCTCTTTAAGATGAATAATTACTTTTCTTTCATTGATGCTTAGAGATTCTATTATTTCGTTATTTGATGTTTTTGGTTCTTTTTTATCCATGTCCATAAATTTTTTATGTTTTAGTTATCCAAATTTTGGATCATCCAGAAAACCTAAGAAGCGCCTTCGGCGGAAACCTAAAGGTTTTCTTGATTCTTTAGGGAGGGATAGGAGATTTAAAAATGTGTTTGTTAAGTGTCTGCTTCGCACTAAGACTGAAAATCAAATAATAACTCTGCTGTACTTGGAACGATTGGCCGCTTTTAATAAGGCTTGTTTGCGTGGAATTATTCAAATAAAAAATTAATAATTAAACAAAAATCGAATTCGAAGTTTAGACATTATTAGAGGTTTTATGTGAGAAGTTGAGTAGGGGTTGATTATTTAACCGCTTCTTCGGCTTGTTTCGTACTCGCTCCTAAACTTAGAACTATCGCCTGAAGCGCTCTTTTATCTTTAATATTTCCTAAGAAAAATAGTTTTGCTCCGGCTTTTTTGCATAGCATTATATTCTGCATTAAGCGAGAGAGGGCTCGGGCTTTTTCGACATCGCTCTTTTTTATGATCTCTTCTATTTGTATGCCGACTTCTATGTTTTTTTCTGCACAGATTCTTGCTAGAATTTCGTTGAGGCCAGAATTGCGTTGTTTCATGTAATCCTTGATTTCTAAAGATTCATTAATGATTAACATGTTTAAGCCTTTTATTTCAAGAGCTTTTCTGTTGAATTCGTCGTCTTGGGAGAGCAATGCTATTTTTTCTTCGGGTTTTATTTTTCCTTCTTGTTTTTCTTTCTGAAGCTTTTGAATTTGCTTTCTTGCTTCGTTTAGGTTTGTTGTGGTGATTGTGTGCATGATTATACGAAATTTGAATTTTCTAAGAGCTTTTTTCTTTTTTTCTTTAATTTTTCTGGAGTATCTAAAAAATTGTCTTCACTTACAACAGGCTTATTAGTTATAGATTCTATTTCTTTTCTAGCATTTCCAGCTACAGAACCACCTTTTCTAGCAACATCCAAACTTTCAGGAAAATCTGCAGGATCTTCTTTCTTTGAAATTTCCTTTGTTGTGACTTCTGCAAGCATATTAAGAACAAGTTCTAGATTGGTCATGTTGTCTCTCAAATTTTCTTTCTTTAGGTTTTTCAATTTCTTATAATCCTTTATGGATAAATCAGACCAAGCTTTTGTTATTTCATCAGTTAAAATAGCAAACTCTGTATCGTCTTGAATTCCAACCCTTTCCCATTCATTAGTTAATTCTTTTCTTACTTCTATTGTCTTAAGCCGTTGATTTATCCATTCTTTTGAATAGCCTTTTCTTAAATAAGTTTTCATAGCCCTATCTATTGCCAATTCTGGATTATACATTTCGTCTATTCTTTCAGTTCCGACTTTTGCAAGCCACCTTTTGAAGGGTTCAGCTTTCTTTGAGGGAATTGATTGTATTAATCTAAGAATCTGCTCGGTATCCCCCACATCTGTATCTCTTAATTTACCATCTTGAGCAATCATCTTTAAAGCGTGACAATTTGTCACGGTTTCATTTCCTTCTTCCAAAAGTCTTTGTTTTAATTTCCTCCAATAAGCAAAGGGATCTACACTTTCAGTTAAAATTGCTATAATATCAACAATAGAAAAAAACCATTTTTCTTTTTCATCATCCCAATGTGTTCTGACTTTTTTCCCTTGAAAAATCTTAATCTTTTTAGAATTTTCTTCCATTTTAATTTCTAACCCCCGCCGAGAGTTTCTTCATTACATCAAAGGCAAGGATACCTCTGCTTTCAAGCAGAGTGAGGAATTGCCTTCTACCTCTAAATTTACTTCTTTGATAATTCTAATTCTATCTTGGTTATATGCTGGTTTGTATTGATTGTTTTTTAGGGTTAGCATTTTTTATTTGTTATTCGGATACCTCGCCCTTTAGGGCAGGGTTATTCATTCTTTCCTGAGCAAGTTCGGGGTTTTCTATTTCTTGTATTCTTTCATAACCTACTCTTGCAAGCCATCTCTTGAATGGTTCTGCTTTCTTTGAAGGAATTGACTGAATTATTCTAAATATGCCTTCTGTATCTGCGCAGTCTGTTTCATATTCTTTGCCATCTCCTGACTTGAGTTTCAGTTGTACACAAATTGTGTACAACTCGACTTTAGAAGGTTCTTTTCCTCTTATTTTGAGCATATTCCAATAATTTCTTGGATTTTCACTATCCGTAAGCGCTCCAACTACATCGACAACAGAAAAAAACCATTTATCATTTACGAGTTTTCTTCGGATGGCTTTTCCATTGAATAAAGTTATGTGCGTAGTTTCTTTTTCTTCTGCCATAATTATATAGAGAAAGATAGATTATAAGTTTAGCGTTTTAGTATTTTTTTAGATTTGGGGTTTTATTTCTTAGAAAAGTATTAGCAGAGCTTATCTTATTTTGCTAATATTTTATGTTTTAAAGAAAATTTTAATTTTGAATTGAGAAAATTTGGTAAATATTCCGAGGGTTTTATCGAGAGGGAATTCCTTAACTTAATGGAATTGGAGGCGAGGTGGGGGGCTTTCCGTCGTCCGTAACCCAAAAATCAATTGCGTCTAATGATGTTAGACTCTCGGCTCCTCGAGACGAGCTCAGATATAGACAATTTGGATAATTGTGTTGATATAAAATCCAAATTCTCTATCTACACAATTCTAAAAGAAGTAACTTAATCAACCGAATTATGTATAACGATAAGTTTTATAGATTAAGATTATATGGTAAGATAAAATTAATTTTATTTTTTGTTTCTTGCACAGAAAGGTTAATAAGATAACTATTTTTTACCGAATATTTTTTAATAAAGGCATTTAATCCTATTTCGTCTTCAGATTTCAAATTTTCCTTAAATTTTACTTCTATAGGAATCAGATTATTCTCTTCTAAAATCAAGTCTACTTCTTGTTTATTTTTATTTTGCCAAAATTTTATTTTATCTCTTTCTTTTTTTATTAGTTCTGAGATAATAAATCCTTCAAATAAATATCCTGAATCTGTTCTTATGTTAAGTTTATTGAAATTGTTTATGAAGTAATTTCTAACTCCGGAATCAATAAAATATATTTTAGGAATTTTTGTTAATTCTTTATTTTTATTTTTATAATAGGGTCTAAGAATCTTTATTAAAAATGTCTCTTCTAAAATTTCGAGATAATTTAAAACTTCCTTATAATCTAAAGAGCAAACTTGAGAAATTTCTTCATATTTTATTTTTTGTCCATTATTTATGGCAAGATATTCTATTAACTTCTTTACATTAGCGATCTTCTTTATGTTTAAATACTCAATTAAATCTTTTTTGATATATAAGTCAAAAATACTTTCAAGAATTTTTTGTTTTTCATCTTCTTTTGTTAAAACAACTTCGGGATAAGACCCATAAATTAAGAATTCTTCCAATTCTCTTTTTAGTTCTATTGTTGTTTTATGTAAGTTTTTTCCTTTTAGTTTCTTTATATTTCTTATTTGTTTAAGAAGCGAGTTTTTTTCCTTGAAATGTAAATATTCTAAAAAGCTTAAGGGATAAATCTTGTTTATTATTTTTCTTCCTGCAAGAGATTCTTGAACTTGATTTTTTATCTTAATTGAAGAAGAACCCGAAGCATAAATCTTGACATTTTTTAGATTATCGCAAACATTTTTTAATATAAAAGAAAAATCGGAATATCTCTGAAATTCATCTAAAAACAGATAAAAAAAATCTTTTTGCTTTTCTTCATAGCCGTTTAATCTTATTAGATTTAAAAGATTTTCAAAGGTGCTTACTTTTTCAAAATTTGTAAATATATCCAAATCTAAAAAAATACCTTTTTTATTTTCTCCATAGCATATCTGTTCATACAATTGTTTGAGGAGGGTGGTTTTTCCAACTTGTCTTGCTCCAATTAACAGGGATATTTTTCTGTTATCTTTCTGCTTTAACAGCTCCTTGAAGATTATTCTATTCTTTATCATGTTTCAATTTTGGATTAATCTAAAGTTTACGATTAGTAAATTATAGAATAAGTACTATTTAAGCTTTTGGGTGGAGTTGGATTCTTTAGAGCTGATAATTTCAGAGCTGAAGGACGAGCGAGATTTAGACCGAAAAAATCTTAGCTGGATTTTTTAGGTGCTCAAGAATTAGTAAATTCTTGACATTTTAGCAATTTCGTGGGCGGGGGAAGGCTGTGGAGCAATAGTTTTATAAATAAGATATAATTAGATTAAATAACATGATAGTTTATGAATTAATATCAGGCATTATCACTTTATTAGTAGGATTGTTAGTTATAGTTTATAGAAGAAGTCTCACAAAATCACATTTTTTTGCCACACGTAGTAGCGTATCTGTTCCTAAGAAAACTTTTGGCGGACAAAGTTTTGAAGAAAGATTTGGTTCAGATAATGCACCAAAATGGGTATTCGTTTTTGGATTAATTATTGCATTATTGGGTTTAATGATTTTGATTTTTGGACTTCTTGGGATTAATGTAATAAATAGATAATCTCCACAGCCATCGGGTGGGGGTGGTATGACTAAAATCTAAATCTTGCGAAGAGTATTTTCCAGTGGGAAAATATTGAAACTAACCATCTTAGTTTCCCTAACCCTCCAATTACTCCTCCAAAAAGCTTTAGATTTTTGAGAGCTGAGGAATTGAGAGCGGAGAGGTTTGTGAGATTTTCTACAATTTGACCGAACAAAAGTAATTTCTAGCAAGAAATTATTGAAACTAACTGTTCATATACGAAAATCGGGGATTTTCTGGATATTAGAGCCTCTTGAGCTCTTTTTTGAGGTTATATAAGTGTGGATTGGATCAAAAATCACTCAATCCTCGTGCCTATAAATTTCTTTCCTTTCAACAGATTATCAAGCTGCCTTGCATCTTTGCCAATAATGTAAACTCTTAGTTTGTGTTTGAGAATAGTTTTCATTGCCGTATGATCAACCGGCGCGTGCATTCCTGGCTTTTGGGGAATTGCGTTGACAATCTCTGCAAAACCTTCACGGGAAATTTCTGGAATGAATTTTGCATCTTTGTGTTCTTTGGGGTTTTTTGTGTATAGGCCTTTTATGTTTGTAAGATTTATAAAATCGCTTTTGAGAAAAGCCGCTAATCTGCAAGCTGTTGCATCGCTTGTTTGATTCGGCGCGTATCTTAGGGCTCCGCAAAAAATAATATCATGTTTTTTGAGAAGATTTGAAATATCTTTCATATCATGCGGAATTCCCCAGTTAGGGTCTTCTCCGAAAAAATAAGCCATGAATCTTGCGTTTAATCTTGTTACACTTATTCCTGCAAGACTCTGGAGATATTCACTTTTGTGTTCTTCTCTGAGAGCGGCGATATATTTTCTTGCTACACTTCCGCCGCCACAGACAATCACAAATTTATAATTTTTTATACTGTTTTTTATTACTTCTCTGAATTTTCTTAAATAAGTTATGTCAACTTCATCAGGAATAATCAGGCTTCCTCCGAGACTTAAAACTACCGCTCTTTTTTTCATGTTTTGAATATGTTTGGAGAATATTTAAATACTTCTTTTTGTTGTATTCCTCATGAAAAAAAAGCAGAGACTTATGTTTAGTATTTCTATAATTTTTTTACTTGTTGTTAGTCTAGCTTTGTTTATTTATTCTAATTCTGAAAACAAGAGTATGACAGGCAATACCATTTTTCCTTCTGTAAATTGGGCAGTGAGTACTCCGCAAGCTCAAGGGCTTGATCAAGTAATGATGCAGCAGATAGGCAATATGATGCAATCAGAGGGCTCTAATGGAATTTTGATTCGTAATGGCTATCAAGTTGCGCAGTGGAATTATCATGGTAATATGGAAACAGCCATAAAAGCTGCTTCTATAACAAAATCAATCACCAGCATGCTCTTAGGAATAGCAATAAAAGAAGGAAAAATAGCTTCTCTAGATTCTTTAGTAAAAGATTATGCGCCTTCTGTTGTTGGAGATTTACAGTATAGAAACCAAATAACTTTTAGGCATCTTGTTACAAGAACAGCAGGATTATATCAGAGAGGAACCAGCTGTGGTCTGGATTATGGGGGTTGGACTTATGATAGACCTCCTGGCACTGAACTTCATTACAGCTGCGAAGAATGGACTCGATTAGGAAGAGCGTTAACTTATGTTTTTAATGAAGATTTGTTAAGTGTGCTTAATTCGAGAGTTTTATCTAGAATTGGCGCTTCAGTCAGCCAGTGGGAATTAGACTATGTTGAAAATGTCCCTACTGGAAAAATGACTACTGCAAATGGTGCCACAGTTCCTGTAAGAAATGGAGCAGCTAATTCCTATTGGACTCCAAAGAACCTTGCAAAAGTAGGCTATCTTTACCTCAATAACGGGAAGTGGGAAACAGAGCAAATTATTCCTGAAAGTTATGTAACTGCTTCATGGACTCCTGTTTCTTTTTATACTGATCCAGAGGATTTTACTGCTCCTGGGGATATGGTTACAGTAGAGTGGGGATCAGTGTATGCAAGAAGCGTGATTGACCAAGGTCCTCTTCGCTATGGGCTTGGCTGGTGGAATAATGGACCAGGATGGTTTATGTCTGGACATGGGATGCAGTTTGTTTATGTCTGGCCTGAACAGAATATGGTGCTTGTAAAACTTAATGATTGGTGGTGCTGCCGAAAATATGATATAAACTTTTTTATCCCCTTATTATTGCATGCTACTGTAGGAGATGCTAATCCTACGAGACTTGCTGGAATGTGGAGATGCAATACAGATGTCGATAATTCTAATCAAGACTCGCAAAGTACATCTTCATTAACACAGAACGTAAATTCTGCTGTAGGAACAGCAACAAGCAGTTCTGGAAGTTCTTATAGCCTTACTGCAAAACTTTATGGAAATATAAGAACAGATAATTGGATTAAAGCTGGTTATTGGGCAACTGGATATGGGCAATTAGCTGTTGATGGAAACAGCTACACTTCTAATTGGATTGATTCTTCTGGAGCTAGTGGAATAGATAGCTGTACAAAAATTGGAAGTGCAGGCAGTTGTTTGGATCAAACATGTGATAATAACCCTGCAAACGGAATTGTTGATGTTGGAGATAGTTGTAGCGGAACATTTAAAACAAGTTATCAGAAAGATGCTTATAAAAATATAAACTTTAACAGTAATAATCTGGCTTTTGTCGAAGGAGAATGGATATCAAGATCGACGACTTCTTTAGGATGGTATTATGCTTATGGAAATTGCAGTCAGGGAACATATCCAAGATGGATTTATATTAATACTGCTACTGGCGGAGCATACGGCGAGTTTAGCTGCAATCAAGTAGGAAATAATTATTGTTCTCCGACTCAAGAAACAACTCAAACATGCACTTCTTTTAGTTATTCTTCGTGGAGTGTTTGCAGTTCCTCTGCAACGCAAACAAGAACAATTAGTTCCCGCTTGCCAAATGGATGCACAGGAGGAAATTCTGAGTCATTAAACAGGCAATGTTCTCCGCCATGCAATTCTGCAAACTGGATTTCAATACTCACTCCTACAACTTGTTCTGCTTCAGGAACGCAAACTAGAAGTTGGAGCAAAGCAGGAAATTGTAATGAAAGCATTTCTTCAGGATTTCAGAGACCGGTAAATACTGTAGAAAGCTGTAATCCCACTATTGTAACATGCTCAAATTTTATTTATTCTAATTGGAGCAGTTGTGAACCTTCTGGAATTCAAATAAGAACAATAGATTCAAGTTCTCCGAGTGGCTGTGTTGGAGGCAATCCTGCGACGAGCCAAACATGTAACTATGCTTCTTTTATTCCTGATGCACCTAACAGCGTTCCTGATTCTAATTCTCCTGAGTTAGATAATCCTGCTAGTTCTAGCGCAAGTTTAATTAGCGAACCTAATTCAAGTCCTCCTGAAATTTCAATCGTATTACAAGAAGATATTAATCAACCAAATTTAAATCCATCTTCCCAAAATCCATCCAGCCAGGATTCTCAAACTACTGAAACAAAATCATCATCTGTAATGAACTTAGTACTTATCAGGGTTATCTGCTGGTTTTCAAATATCTCTGATGAGGAAAAATATAAGGAATGTTTATTGAAATATCTTTTATAAATGCAAAAATCTTATCTTTATGAAAATATTAATAACTGATCGAGAAAAAGAATTGGGTTATCCTATAAATGTAGTTGTGCAAGATCCAAAAGATAAAAGCAGGCAGAATGTTATATGCATTGGATATAAATTTATGGGAGGTTCTTTAGTAAAGGAGGCAAATTATGCTTTTGATCACGCAAACTATTGGAATCATGCTATGGAAAATTCTGATGATTAGAGTACTTTTTTCAAAATTTTCCATCTAGATAATTCCCAAAATCCTATCCTAATCAAGGGAATTATCTATAAAAGAAAAAACGAACTAGAACCTATGAGCAAAGTAGATTTGCTGAAAATTTTAAAAGAAAATAAAACAAGTTTAAGAGCGCTTCTTAAAGAAGCATTGAAACGGCAAAGCTCTAAATCGTAAACAGCTCAGAGTCGCTTACATCGAATATCTTTAATCTGGCTCCGCAATCTAACCAACCGTGAGCATAATAAATAGCGCCAAAACTGTTTATTAAATCGCCTTTGAGTTCAAAATGCTCGCTGTCAGATAAATATGCGCGGGTCATGTTCAGGATTTCTTTTGCTTCTTTTTCCTTTCCATTTGAAATAGATTTTTTAGCTATATTGAATGCTTTTTGGGTTATTTTTCTATATTTTTCGAGAATTTTTTTTGTTATTTTTTCATTTTTCATAATTTATTGTATATATTGGATTATTTAAGTTTTCGTATATAGCTCTTAACACTACAATTATTAAAGTAGAAGTCAGAAAATAGGGATTGTAACACTTGAGGTTAGAATATAGCGATTAAATCGCAGAAATTGTTTAAAAAGGCATTATGTTGATGAAGTAAAAGAGGTTCGGGAGAGTTTGGTGATGCTCTCCCGTTCTTCTTTTGTTGAACACCGCAACATTAAATATAATTTACCTTAAAATGAAAGTTCTATTTTGCAAAGAAACAGGTGATATAAACTATATGCTATCGAGAAGCGAGGCGAAGGGGCTTAAGCGAGAGAAGGGCTATACGCCAATACTAACTGCAGAATTTGGAGATTTTACTTTTCATCTTTCTAATTCCGTAATAGTTAAAGAAAGCCCTCATGGTTCAGGAATACAATTAATAGAACCAAGAAATAAATTTTATTTGCATTACCACACAAAGATAACTGATAAGACTTATGGGGAATTAATCTGCAATGAGCGATGCGGAACACGATACGGTAATTCTTCTAAACTTAATATTATTATTGATAAAGAACTCTAATCTTTTATTATTTCCCAAAACTAACTTTTTTGTTCCAGAAATTTTCTTTCTTTTCTTCGGATTGTTGCTGAGTTTGTATTGCTCGGGGATTATAAGATGGCGTGAAAGGTCTATTTATTGGCGGCATTGCCTGTGCTTGCGGAGGAGGCTGAGAACCTCGCTGGGGAAATTGCATCATTGGCCTTTGAAGCTGAGTAGGGGATGCTGGAACTATCTGGATGGGATTCTTTTTTATTATAAAACTCGAGCCAGAATTTTCCGAAACTATTGCAGATATTTCTATGTTTGCTATTCTTGCGTTAAGCATTCCTTCTATTAGGGGAATACGGGCTCTCTCTGAGAAAGATTTTATTATTGATAATTCCTCATCGTTTTTTAACATTAGCTGGGTTGTTGTAGTTACGCCGGCTTTTCTAATTATTATATTTTTATTCTCTCCTGGGCATTCTATATAGGTAATAAGAGGGTCATTAATAAGCTCTTGTATTTTTCCAAAAAAGTCCGTATTTCCTAAATTTGCTTTGATTTTTTCTTGAAAGACCGGTCTAGCTACAGGTTGCATTCTTCTAGGGGCTGCTTGTGGAGGAGAGGCAAGTAGTGGCCTTTGAGCAATTGAAATTTTATTCTGAGTATGTTGAATCTGCTGATTTTGTTGAACAATACCAATACCGTATTTTGAGAATTTTTGCCTCATCTTTTCGAGCTCCACTTCTCTTTGAACTCTTTTTAGCTCACGCTCAAATTTTTCCTGCCCTTTAATCTGCTTGACTAAAACGAGGATTATTTCTTCTGCAAATCTATCCAGAAATTGTTGTTTTAAAACTAGAGTTTGAAGCATGTTTTAGAGTATAGGTCTTGATGATGGTCTTGGTCTTCCACCCATTTCTAAATGTGGCATTCCACTAGATGGAATATCTCCATAGACTTTATGCCTTATTTTTTCTTCTATAAGAGTTAATCCCTTAGCTACGGTTTTGTTTTGCTCTAAAAGAGTATCGAGCTTTTTCAGAACATCTCTTTCTTCACCTGTTCCGTCTTCCTGATTTCTTATGAAGTTTTTCGCGGATATTTCAAATAATTGCAGAAGTTTTGTTATGTTGTCTGATAAATTATCAAATTTAAATGTAAGATTTGTAAGAACTTTCTGCAGCCCTACAAAATTTTCGATGAGCGCAAGCTGTATTTCCCTGTTTGAAAGCTGTTTTGGCTTGCCGCTATTTCCTCTCTTTTTTGCCATGCTTTATTTAGTAAACGGAGATTTATAAAGCTTTTTAGATATAACTCGGAGGAAGATCACTTTTAATAAAATGCCGATAATAACCTATTCTTGAAATTGTTTTTCTAACTTCTCTAAACTTTTCATCGATTAGCGCTTTATGTTTTTCATTTTTGAGAAAATCCAGGTAGGTTAGTCTCTGACTTAGAGGACGTTTATATATTTCTACTATGCGCTCTTCAAGCTGCTCTGCTCTTCCCTCGAGAATTTCCCTCGCTTCAGGAGAAAGATTTTCGTTGAAAATAAGGTTTTCAAATAGGTTATCTTTAAGAAATTCTATTTCTTTCATTAAGTTGGCTATTGACTTTCTTGATAGCTCTGTTGTTGTTTTAGGGTAAACCATTTATTTATGTCCACAAACTTAAAACCACATTCTTTAGAATGTGGTCGTAGCTTTACTGTTTTAAGTTTTGGATCATCCAAAAACAAGGGGCTTTACAAACCCCCACGTTTAAGTGTGGGTGCCCCATTGTTTTTTTGATTAGAATATGAGTGTTTTTAAGAATTATGGCGGTTTGGAGATAAAATGGAAATGGGGGGAATCGAACCCCCATCAATCGCTTGCTCCAATAAATTTTCTGGAGGCGACTATTCTAACCTTTGAACTACATTTCCGAATCATTTACTATAGAAATATATGTTTTAAAGTTATCTCTTGCTATTAATTAAACTTCTAGCCTTCTCCCAATTTTTCTAAACACAACCTACTGCTTTAGACTATTTATCGCTAATTATTAAAACAAACTTTTCAAACAATCTAAAAAGGTATAATTTCTTTGAAAAGTTTGAAGTAGTAATTTGAAAATATTAATTGGGCTGGGTTTTGAGCATTTCAGTTTTGTTCAGCTGCAAAATTAAAATTGCTTTCTTTTACATCCTTTTCATAATTTGGATTTCTTTTTCAGAAATAGAGCAGCCATTGAACTTTAAGGCATATAGAACCGCTTCAAGCGCTCTGTTATCGCCATTAATAAGACCCTTTTCTGCTGCAATATACGCAAGCTCTGCTGAGCGGATAATCTTTATTTTGCTGAACATCTGCAGATTTTCCGGTTTTAATTTTATAGTTGCTTCGAGCTTTTCTTCCATGAGTTTTTTCAGATTTTCAGGGTTCTCGCAAATCATTCTTGCGGTTCTTTCATCTATGACTACTGCGTTTGGAATTCCTTTTTCTGTCAGCAGAAGAGAAAGAGCCATGGATTCTGATTCTCCCCGCTCGATGAGATGGAGCGGCTTATTTTCTATAATCAGCGCGTTGTTTGCCATATTCATTACTTCGCTTGTTTTGCTTGTGAGCTCTTTTGCAGTTACTAATTCTTCTTCTATCGCAAGACGGATTATCTCGTCTTCTAATAGGTGCTCGATTCTTATTGCGCCCCACTCAAATCTTTTTATGTTTATAGGGTGCTCAATTGTTTCGTATTTTACCGTATCAGTTATAAGAAACTCTCCTTGAAATTTTTCAGAAAGTTCGCGGAAAACTTCGAGAAGCCCGTTTGTAGTGAAATTGATTAGCGCTCCGGAATCAAGGATTAAATATTTTGTCATGATTTAGTGTTTGTTTTCTTTTCTTTGTTTAATTTTGCCGATCATTTTACTTAAGAAAAATCCTAATAAAATTACTAAAATTATTATTAAAAACATTACAATAATAAAGCCATAGAGATTTTCAGAACCTGCAATTTTATCGGCTATATTTGGAGAGAACCATAAAATTATTAAAAGAGGAACCCAATGAATTAACTTTTCCCATCCCATTTTATTTAAACATCTCCTGAGCGTTTTTGATGCGTTGTTTTATATCAAGAGTATAGGTAAGATTAACATCTGCAATCCGCGTTTGGCCGACATATTGGTTGAGCTCCCAAAGCGTGACACCAAGAATTTTGGCTGCTGATTCTCTGGAAATTCCGTGCTCGTAAATTCTTGAGGCTTTGTTTATGCTCGCTTTTCTGAAAACCTCTTCAATGTACCCTTTCAGATGACCTGAAAGCTTGTCAACACTTTCCCTAATTTTGCTGATTTGGTCGCGATAGACGGCTATATCTTTGCGCTTAAGCGCGATTAGAGCGTTATCCACGGCATCTGTATATGTTTTTTCAAACTTTTCCCAGCCAGGCAAGTCGCGGTAGTGTGTTCGTTCTATTATTTTGCTGAGAGCGTAAAGAATAACTGCTATGTTTATACTATCAACATCCTGAAATATTGATACACTATGTAGAGTATGGTTTGAAAGCTCTTTTATTGTGATTATGTCTTCTTCTTTTATGGCTTTTTTTGCCTTCGTTAGAATATCTATTATATTTTCTATTTCTTGGACCATTATAAAAGACACCCTAACGGGTTTCTCCTATGCCGTTTCCCCTAGATTTAGCTATTTTTTTCACTTTGTTCAAAAATAGTTTTTTCATTAGTTTAGCCTCTTTAGTTAGATTTATCAAGAAAAGCGAATATTTAAAACTTGTCAATTCCTCAGCTTCGCATGATTAAGATAATATTAGACACAAATTTTCTTGTTTACTGCGCTGAGAATAAAGTGGATTATGCCACCGAGATAGGGGGAATTATCAATGAAGGATATGAACTAGTTGTTCCGCAGCAAGTTATTGACGAACTTAGGGAATTAAGCGAGAAGGCAAAGAAATTCAGCGATAGGACTGCTGCTTTTTTGGCTTTAAAGATCCTTAAGGCTAATAATGTAATCGTGATTAGTGCAAGAGGAAGGTATGCTGATGATGCTATACTCGAGATGGTAAGAATGGGAAATATTGTGGCTACTCTAGATTTAGAGCTTAGAAACAAGCTTCATAACTATCGAAAGATTGTTATTCAGGGTGTTAAGAAGATTGCGTTTGAATAAAATTCAATATATGAAAAAACCAGCTTCCCTAAACATAAAATATAGATAACTGCGTTAATATTGTGATATAGAAAAAATAAACTGTGGACTTTAGTCCGCAGAAGTTGCTAAACAACTTCAGATTTTTTCTATCTCTAAAAAACAAGCGCATTCAAACCACATCTTTTAAGATGTGGTGCGCATTGTTTTTTTGATATTTCCTCTGCAGTTATCTATCTGTCCAACTGCGAAATAGTGTAATAAAACCAACGCAGTTGTCCATATACAGATTTTTTAAAGCATCGCAAGAAATCCGCCCCCTTTTAAGGGGCGGATGAATTGCGCGTCTCCATAAGTATTTATTTCTAAACATCTTACTTTGAATGAGTCTGTTATAACTCATTGAAACAATTCA
>Ga0082335_1002306_pt1 | contig 36261 bp, 38 predicted proteins | sample Subgrocontami58m_FD_72375 | JGI IMG/M metagenome (GOLD analysis project Ga0082335, IMG submission 72375) | Subsurface groundwater microbial communities from S. Glens Falls, New York, USA - GMW37 contaminated, 5.8 m (SPADES assembly) (version 2) ... | reverse complement strand
ATGCACTTAAAAATGCAAGAAATAAGAAAGTAAGAATCGCTCATTATGGTGATTCTCTAATAATGGGAGATCTAATCACTGAAACCTTAAGAGAAAAATTTCAAGAAACATTTTCCGGTATGGGGGTTGGTTACCTTCCTATAGTTTCAGATGATTATAGAATGCGTAGAACGATCTCTCAATCTTCATCTGACGATTGGGATTATGCATCATTTATGACAAGAAACGCTGAACAACTTCCTTATGGAATAAATGGCACTGTAGCAATACCTCAAAATGGAAGCTGGGTAAAGTATCAAGTAACCCGAGCATTTAAATCAGCTAGTTCGTTTGATATTTTTAAGTTTTTCTATAACAACGCGGACAAAAATTCAACTATACAAATTATTTTTGATAACGGAACAACAAAAAAGTTAAATCTTGAAAGTGGAAATGATATTAAAGAGCTTACTTTCAATGTAAAAGATTCCAAAAAAGTTGAACTACAATTTTTGAGTGGTAAGAGACCTTATTTTTATGGAGTGAGTCTTGAGTCAAGTACGGGAATTTATATAGATAATTTTTCAATGAGAGGAAATTCCGGAGTTAATTTATTAGAAATAAATCCTAAGACATTACAAGATTGTAATAATTATCTTGATTACAAACTTATAATATTAAATTATGGAGCGAATGTTTCTTCACCAAATAAAGGAATATTTACTCTTTATGAAAATAAAATGGTGAGTGTAATAGAAGAGTTCAAGAAAATTTTTCCTAACACAAGTTTTTTATTAGTAAGTGTTGCTGATAAAACAATTAAACGCGGTAATCAATTCATAACAAACCCGGATGTTCCTTTATTATTAGAATCTCAAAAGAGAATAGCTGAACGAACTGGAATTGCTTTTTGGAATTTGTGGGAAGCAATGGGTGGAAATAATTCTATGAACACTTGGGTAAATGCAGCACCTCCTCAAGCATTAAAAGATTATGCTCATTTTACATATGAAGGGGCAGAACGAGTAGGAGAGTTATTTTTTGAATCAATAATTGATGCATTCCAAAAATATTCAAAATAGCCTTCTTTGATTAGAAAGAATTTATGGTTTTTTTCTATACTCTTTCTTTAAGGTTTATGAATAACTTATTTTATTGCAATAAGTTATAAAAAAATTTATATTCCGTTAGGATTTGTTCACTATTGAGCCAAAAAACTATATTGTACGAAGTTGGGACAGCTTAGACTAATTGTTCTCTTGAAAAATTGGTTTAATCATCAATAATTATGGCATTCATATTGTTTAACAATATTGTTAATAATAGATGTTTGTAAGTGAATAATAACAATCAAAAATATCAAATAGCTCTTGACAACAGAGAGTTAAAACCTCCAAAGAGAAATCTTGGAGCTGAAAAATTAAGAGTGATTTTCTTATCAGGTATTTTTTCTCTCTTCTTAATTATCACAATTATTCTAACTCTCCCGCTCACAGTATTAACTTGGAGTGGTTTGTTTGTTTATTCTTCTATCGTATCGCTAGTGATTTTCTTATTTATTTTATTGATAAGATATTTTGCTACACTATTCATGGCTTATTTTTATGTTACAAGATATACAGTTGAGGAAAAAGAAGGATTCTACCCGTTTATCTCTATTTTAGTCCCTGTTTATAATGAAGGAGTAGTTCTACAATATTCAATCGAATCTTTACTAGACATTGATTATCCTAATTATGAAATAATTATTGTTAATGATGGTTCAACCGATGATACTTCGGCTGTTGCTGAAGAACTTGTCGGTCATCAAAGAGGCAGAAGTGGATTAGTTAAAATTTCCTTAATTAATAAACCTAATAGCGGTAAAGCAAAAGCTCTTAATGCCGGTATACAATATTCGGAAGCTCAGTTTATATTATGCATGGATGGTGATTCTCAATTAACACCTAATTCATTGCGAATGGCTGTAAGACATTTTATAGATCCTGCTGTAGGTGCAGTTGCTGGAAACGTAAAAGTTCAAAATAGAAAACATCTTTTAACTGATCTTCAAGCACTTGAGTATTTAGAAGGACTAAATATGCCTCGAAGCGCCCAGGGTTTTATTCAGATGGTTAACATTATTCCTGGACCGATCGGTTTATTCAGAAAAGCAGCGTTAAGAGATGCCGGTTTTTATTCAAGCGATACATTTGCTGAGGATGCAGATATAACATTGAAAATCCTTGCTCAAAATTGGAAAATTATTTACGAACCAAATGCTATTGCTTATACCGAAGCGCCTTCTTCAATTCATCAGTTATTGAAACAAAGATATCGTTGGACTCGCGGAATTTTACAAGCTATTAGAAAACATAAACGACACTTAATCAATCCAACAGTAAATTTTAACAATAGTATAATATTATGGCAAATGTTTTATGAAGCACTAATTTGGCCTGTAATGAATATTTTTGTTAATCTTTATTTTATTATTGTAGCTTTATTTTATGGATTATCAAGTTTTATTTTTCTATGGTGGATGGGTATAGCCGTACTAGATTTAATGGCGGCAGTATATTGCATAGCTACAGAAAAAGAAGAATTTAGATTAGTACCATATGCAGTTATTTATCGTATAGTATTCATTCTTTTAATTGATGTTACAAAAGCAATGGCAACAGTGGAAGAATTTCTTGGTATAAGAATGACATGGGGAAAACTCGAGCGAACCGGACTCAGAGGATTACCAAAAACAGCAAATAATACAGCCGGTGCCAGATAAAATGAAAAGATTTAACAGAGGTTAACATGGAATTAATTCCTATACTTTCATTAATCATTTTGGTTGCAACTATCTCGACCTTTATTCTTGCTGTTGGTGCATATATCCTCTATAAGGTTAGGGAACGTAAAGGTATCACAGCTCAAGCTGCGCAGCCTTCTGCAATTCCTGCCGAACTTTTAGCTCCTGCACCTTTAATGCAAGAACAAAGAATCATTACTCCTGAGAGAAGAACATTTGAACCGCAATCTCCTCAACAAGAGTATGGTTATGAGTATCAGCGTCAACCTGCATATATTCCGCAAGAAGAACAATCACGCGGTCCTGAGTTAAAACCTACATACGTTGGTTCAGCTCCAGCTTATGGCCAAAGAGCAACTGGTGAAGATGCTCGAACTAACGAATCTGAACGTTCGACATCAGGCTCTAAGAAAAAATATATGCGTTATACTAATGAAGGTTATGTAGAACCAACGCGTCAAGAACGTAAACAAGAGGATAATCTAAGGTGGCGGTAAGAGAAGCCAAAGGGCTCAAAGTTAATTACCTTATTATTTTCTTAAGCGGATTGGTATTACTTATCACCGCTTTTCTTGTTTTTTTACTCATCGTAAAAAATATATACGGTAATTACGAACTGAAAGAAATCATACCTACAAAAAATAACCTTAAGTTTTTATCCGATGAGAAAAAAGAAAAGGCAGGAATACTATATTCAAAGTATACCGAAATTGTGCTTCCTGCCGGAAGTACTTGGTTAAGGGATAATGTTGATACCTGGAAAAAATTTATTAAAAATTCCAAATTAGATTATGATGTTATCTCAGATCAGACAATTGAATTAGGTGAACACTTCGATTATAAAATGATCGTTCTTCCCGGTTCAAAATCTTTATCCGACAAAGAAATTATGCAATTAAAACGCTATGTTGAAAATGGCGGTAGTTTGTTTGTTACCGGCGGTCCTGCAACATATTCAGATGAAGGCAAGTGGAGAGGATGGGATTTTTTCAAAGAAGTTTTTGGTATGAATTTTAACAGAGAAATTAAACCGGAAGAATTATATAAAGTTCACACATTGCGAGGCAATTTACCGCTTACTGCACAAATTCCAACCGGATATGCACTTAAGATCGCCACTTGGGATAGACCTATTTATGCAGAAGTATTAGAGCCGCGTACTACACAAGTCAGTTTCTGGTATGATTTCAGAAGGGAAGCCGGACTTGTAAGAGAAGAAATTCAGAAGAGTGCAGGAATAGCTTACGGTAGTTACGGCAAGGGCAGATTTGTTTGGTACGGATTTGAAATAAACTCCGTTCTTGGTGTTCAAAAAGATTATATCTACTTCGAAAGACTTTTCAATAATTCCGTTAATTGGCTTATTTATCAACCGACAGCATTCATAAAAGATTGGCCGCCTTCTTATGATGCTGCTATGATTATTATTCCTACAGTAAAAGAGCAACCCGGAAATATTTATTATCTTAACAGTGGATTAAAACGTAATCAAGCCCCGATAACTTTTTTTGTTGATCCAATACTTGCTAAACAAAATCCCGGATTAGTAAAATCTATTTCTAAGAAAGGGAATATTGGAGCTATTGTTGATATTGGATTTCTAGAATCTCCCGAAGACACAATCAATAAACTTTTTTCGAAAGAAGTACAGAGCTCTACATTAAAATATGCAGCCGATACTCTCGGAAGGGTAGCAGGGAAAACGGTTAAAGCACTAATGCCGTTAAATGGTTATTATGATGATAATACGTTACAATCTATGTCTCAGCTAAATTATGAATTCTTGGTCACTGATTCGCTAACTGACCGCTCTGTTCCTGAAATACGTATTAGAAATAATAAACCGATAATGATCATTACAAAAACAGCTCGGGATGATTATGAAGTAGTACGTAATTATGGTTTGGTTAATACGGAATACCAAAGATATACATATGAGGAAGATGTAGATAGAGTTTTATTTGAAGGTGGACTTTATGTTTTCAAAGTTCATACCGAATATCAATTACAGCCACAATATTCTTCTGTAATAAAAGACATAATTAATTATGCTAATAGTAAAAAAATGTGGGTTACTTCTCTTCAAGAATTACAAAATTGGTGGGTTCGCCGCTTGGGTGTGGAAGTCCGTTATGAAGCAAGAAGTAAAAGAAGAATTGCTGTTGAGCTAAATAATCCACGTGATGAAAAAGCATTCGACCTAATTGTAGAGGTAAATTTTAATAAAAGAGTAAGAAATGTTTCTGTTTCATCCGATATAATTAATACTAAGATACCAAAATATGAGTTAGATAGTGATTCCAAAACTATTTACTTCTATTTAGATAAAATGGAACCTCATGAAACTCGTTCGTTGTTAATAGATTTTGATAACATTGACAGTTAACGACTAAAATTTATTTAAACACTGATAAGACATTTTACAATTGCAATGGCGCTTTTCACCCTAAACATAAAAGGGTATACCAGCCAAAAAAGCTTGCCAATATTTTTAAACAGAATTATTCTTTTTTGTATAATTTACAGTCGTGTAAGTAATATTATAAGTCTAATCATTTTTAATAATAATTATCAAAACTGATATCCATTTATTAAATTGAATATTGTAAAAAGATCATTAACAGAGAATTAATGAAATCGCTCAGCTACATAAAGAAATTTGCTCTGCCTATTCTTTTCCTTCTATTAGCAATTACATTCGGCTGTGTTGAATCAATAACCGATACTCAAACTTCTACCACACCTACAATTGATGTTTTTAGTCCAAAGACTAATGACACGGTTAAAGTCGGGAAAAATACGATTAATTATCAGGCAGCCGATGGTTCCAGCGGACAAGGACTTTCTTTTTATGAACTGTATGTAAATAAAACTTTTGTTAAAAAATATACACAGAACACCGATGGATCTAATCCTATAATCTATCTCGAAGTTGATTCAACTTTAATTCACACTCGAATTAATTATTCTTTGAAAGTTTATAACAAAACCGGTAAGTCGAAAGAAAGTAAATTACAAGAAAATATTTTTGTGATGGATAAAATACCTGCTGCTCCTACAAATCTGCTTATCAATAGAAGCAATGATTTTACTGTAACTCTTAAATGGACTGATAATTCAAGGAATGAAACCGGTTTTGAATTATGGAGAAAAGATCTTGGTAGCGGCTCCGTAATAGATTATAGAAAAATTAAAACACTTGCTGTTAATACAATAAGTACAACCGATGGCACTTTATCTCCTTACATTGATTATTTTTATAAAGTTAGAGCCATCAATGAATCCGGTCCATCAGACTATAGTAACGAAATTAGTACGAGCAATATACCTGGCGGTCCATGGAATTTACAGGGTGAAGCTACAGGCACAAATTTAGTCAGATTGACATGGATTGATTTTGTTGTTAACGAGCAAGGATTTCAAATTGAAAGAACAGATCCATCAACAAATAATTATAAAGTTCTTGCTATTACGGGACCCAATGTTACTGAGTATACAGATAATACTGTTACTGCTAGTAGTTCTTATAAATATCGTGTAGCTTATTTCACACAAACTACTCAAAGTGGTTATTCTAATGAAGTATCTATTTCAACTTTTTACACGGATGTTTTACCTCCGACTAATTTAAGTGCTGTTCTTTTACCCGGGCCAGCTATAAAATTAACATGGACTGATAATAGTAAGTATCTTTCTAAAGGAACAGTTGTCGAACGAAAACTTGGAACCAATGGTCGGTTCGTTGAGATAGGAACAACTGCCTCAGATGTGCATGAATTTATCGATTTTTCAATCTCAAGCGGCACAACTTATTTCTATCGCGTTAGACAGAAACTGGAAAATAAAGTTTACACTCCTTATTCTGTAATCTTTAGAGTTGATATTCCTTAAACGGTAATTATGGATAGTGAAACAAAATATAAAACTCTGATAGATAACCCCAAAATCTCTCCCAGTTTGATTATTGATAAAACAGGGCGAGTTATTGCTTTCAGCAGTGATTTAAAAAAATTATTAACTGCAATAACTCCGCAATCTAATTTCTTCGATCTTTTTGATGAAGTAAAATTACTGACACTTCAAAGAATGTTCATTGATGTAAGAAAATATGATACTCCTGTAAGAGATATGATTGATCTTGAAATAGATAAAGTTAAGTATAATTTTGAAGTTGTATTCTCACCTTTGCGCAGTGAAAATAATGTTTACTTCCTAATAAATCTTAATCATGAATCATTTGTTAAAAATACAACTGAGACACAAAAATTTTGGATATCTACTTCGGAACTCAAAAAGATCGCTTATGATAAAAGAATTATTTCAATCGTAAATAAAATCAAGCTTAATTATCCTTTCACATTTATTGAAAAAGCAAAAGTTCAAAAAGATATAAATGAACTTAATGATTATTTCTGGATTAAAGATTCATCCGGAAAATTAGTTCTGGTAAATGATAAATATGCAGATTCGTTAGGATTTAAGTCCAATCAATTAGAAAACAAAAATGAACAGGATTACCTTCCGAAATATTTGGTAAATCTTTATAAAACAGTTGATGCATACATTATTGATTCTACCAATTCAGTAATATTTGAAGGCATTGTTACTCCGGTTACAAGCGGTACCAATAGAAATATTTCTATAGTAGAATTTCCTCTCTGCGATCTTGATAATAATGTAGTAGCAATTATCGGCTTTTCACAAAAAAAAGAACATCATATTCCAGAAGAAAAAAATGGATCGGACAATTTTCTTATAAAGGATTTACCGATTGCAGTTATACTAATAGATAATAATATTAAAGTCACGTCATACAGCAAAGAGTTTGTCCGTTTGTTGAACCTCAATGATAAAGTAGATTTAACACTGCTGGATCTAAGTAAAATTTTTGAAAAAGGATTTATATCTCAATTCGAAAATTATCTGAAAAATGCAGATAAACATCCGGAGGTAAAAACAAATTATTTATTTGCAGAAAAAGCCCAGCTTAATACAGAAGTAAGCTTTAAGAAAATTTTTGATTTGAGCGGCGAATTTTATAGAACGCAGATTATAATAACGCAAAAATTAGATGCGGATTATCAGATAGAGACAAAAGCAAAAATGTACGAAGCATTAATCGAACATTTACCGGAAGCGATGTTTATCTATGATATAGAGAATTTAAAATTTCTTGATGTAAACGATGCTGCATTAAAATTATACGGCTATAAACGAAACGATTTCCTCAACATGGATCTTACCGATCTTTACGCCCCTGAAGATATCCAAACATTGATTCAAACCGGCGATAGTAAAATTGTTCAAGGAAGTTACAGCGGACCATGGAGACATAAGAAGAATGACGGCACTTCTGTTCTGGTTGAATTGAGAAGATCATCAATTGAATTTAGAGGGAAGAAATCACATCTAAATCTTGTAAGAAATGTTTCCGAACAAGCAGAGTCTAAAAAAAGGACTCAAATTTTAGAATCAGCATTTGATAATACAAGCGATCCGGTAATTATAACTGATAAAGATGGTTTTATTACTGAGATAAATGAACCGGTATCAAAACGCTTTGGCTACTCAAAAAAAGATCTGGAGACTCGTCCGTTTATTTCTCTGGCTGCCGATGATGATCGTGCTAAGATAAATAAAAATATTTTCCATTCCGGAATTTTGAAACCGACTATTTTAGATGTTGAAATAAAAAAACCTTCCGGAACATTTCTTAAAGCTAATTTGATAGCTACACCAATTAAAAATTTCAGCGGCGATTTAGATTCATTCTGTTTGGTTATCAAACCAATTGATGAACCTGTAATAACTAAAGATGTAAAGAAAACCCAAGAAGACTCCATCGAAAAGATTGATCCTCCGTTTCTTTCAAATGTTTTCCATGAGCTTCTAACACCTATTAATGTGATACTTGGCTTTACACAAGAGCTTGGTGAAAGCATTCAAAAACCGAATGAAGAACAGAAAGAAGCCGTTGATATTATCAAACAAAATCAAAAATTACTTCTTCAGATAATGGATAATGCCGTTGAATACTCAACACTTGAACAGAAAGTTGTAAAACTAAAATCCGAACATATCAAGTTCGTAGATCTGTTGAATGAACTTAAAGAGAACACGCGAAAAACTGCTGATGATAAAAAAGTTGAACTTTCATACGGCAAGATTTCTTCTTCGTTGGAAATTGAAACAGATCGGCAGAAGATCGTTTCATTACTAAGTTTATTTATAAAATTTGCAATTCAGATTACCAAAGAAGACAAAATATTTCTTTCGGCTTCTCTTTACCAGGATAGTTACTGCGCAGTCAGTATTAAAGATACTTCTAAAACAATTACTCCATACTTGTTAAAAGCATTTAATGATATTTTCTCTGAAGACGAGAATATGAGCAGAAGAAATTACGGCTTCTCACGGTTTTCTGTTAAGCTCGCCAAAAAATTGATTGATTTATTGTCAATTAGGAAAGAAACAATTACAAAAGATGCTGATCCGGCTGAATTCGCATTGGTAATACCGCTTAAGTTTGTTATTAATGATAAGAAAAAATTAGAAGTGGAAACTGTTCCTCAACAAAAAGTTAGCGGCAAACAACCGGAAAAAGTTTCTACTCCGCCTTCAGTTCCAGTAGAAAAGAAACCGTTGGATCTCGCGCAGCTTTCATGTCTCTACTTGGAAGATCAAGTAGATTCACAATTGCTGTTTAAGGTTCAGATGAAGGACCTGAAGAATATTGAATTCGCACCCAGCTTTGAAAGTGCTTTGCCGCTTCTCAAAACAAAAAAATTCGATTTTCTTGTAATGGATATTAATTTACAAGGAGAGTATAACGGATTAGATGCATTAAGAATTATTCAGAAGATGCCCGGATATAAAAATATTCCGGTCATTGCATCAACCGCATATCTATTGCCCGGCGCTCGCGATAGTTTTATTGCAGCCGGATTCAATGATTTTGTCTCTAAACCGTTATTAAGAGATAAATTAATGGAAGTCCTAAAAACTCTCTTTACCTAATCTGCATTTCATTTTCCGAAAATTATTTTGCTTGACATTTCTTTCTATGCTTAAGTAAGTTGAATTGTTGTTGATCAATTAACTTTGTCACTTCTTAAAAAATATTTGAATATGAGTTTCAAGACATTTTACAATTCACCGGTCGGATTAATTGAGATATGCGGAACGGCAAACTCAATTACATCATATATGGAGATCACAAAGATACTCGGTGATCAAAAAGCGATCCGCGCTGTTGCTAATGCTAACGGACAAAATAAAATTTCGATTATAATTCCGTGTCATAGAGTTATCGGCAGTGATGGTAGTTTAACAGGTTATGGAGGAGGATTGTGGCGGAAGAAATGGCTCTTGGAACACGAGCAAAAATTTAGCAATAATGAAAAACAGTTGGAGCTTACTTTGTAAATATTTTATAGGTATATAAGTGAATAAAATTTCATTCAAATCATTATCAAAAGAAACCTGGAACGATTTTGAAAAATTATTTGGTGAGAGAGGCGCCTGTGGTGGTTGCTGGTGCATGTCATGGCGGTTAAAGAAATCCGAGTTTGATAAGAACAAAGGTAAAGGAAATAAAGCATTAATGCGTAAACTGGTAAACTCTGGAGAAGAAATCGGAATATTAGCTTACATCAAGAAAGAACCGATCGGATGGTGTTCTGTTGCACCTCGTGAAGATTTTTTAAGACTTAATAATTCAAGAGTTCTTGACAAAGTTGATGATAATCCGGTTTGGTCAATCGTTTGTTTCTATATTGATAAAAAGTATCGGCAGAAAGGTCTTTCATCGGAAATATTAAAAGGTGTTATCACATATTGTAAGAAGAAGAAAATAAAAATATTGGAAGGTTATCCTACAGAACCTTATACTGAAAATATGCCGGCAGCTTTTGCATGGACGGGATTTCCATCTGCATTTATTAAAGCTGGATTCAAAGAAGTGGAAAAAAGATCTAAGTCCCGACCGATAATGCGTTATTACTATTAATATTATGATCATACAAAAAGAAATAACACTCAAACCGAGAGTGCGCGGATTCCATTTGATCACAGAAGAAATTGTTTCGCAATTACCTTCACTTGATATTGGCTCAAAAGGTATTGCACACATTTTTATCAAACATACTTCTGCGTCGTTATCAATAAATGAGAATGCAGATCCTACTGTTCGGACTGATATGGAAAATTATTTTAATAAAATTGTACCTGAGAACGCTTCATATTTTGAGCATACTATAGAAGGTTCGGACGATATGACCTCACACATCAAATCATCTTTGCTTGGCAATTCTGTTATTGTACCAATCACTAATGGAAAGTTCAATCTTGGTACATGGCAGGGAATATATTTATGTGAACACCGCAACCACGGCGGTTCAAGGAAGATTGTTGTTACAATAATCTCCGAATAGTTATTTTTTTACCAACTGCTTAGTAATTTTTCGACTTCATCATCTTTATTTTAACTCCATTAATTTCTATTATTCAATCGCCTTTTTTGAAAGTTTTCTTAAAAATAAGATTGATGGTAGGATAATTTCTAAAACAAAGAAGTTTCCTTAAAATTTTTGTAGAATCTTGAAAAATTAGACAAAAAAGCAAGATTATAACTCTTTTTGATGGCAAGATATTTGAGTTTAAGAGCTAATAAAATCGAAAAAATTATTCATATAAATTATTTGAGGATTAAATGGAAAGAAGGAAAATTACGATTGATGGAAATGAAGCTGCCGCTCACGTTGCCTACCGTGTTAGTGAAGTTATTGCTATCTATCCGATTACTCCATCATCCACAATGGGTGAGTTATCAGATGCGTGGTCGGCTAAAAAAATAAAAAATATTTGGGGAACAGTTCCAACTGTTACAGAGATGCAAAGTGAAGGCGGCGCTGCCGGTGCTGTGCATGGTTCTTTGCAAAGCGGTGCTCTTACTACAACATTTACAGCTTCTCAAGGATTATTTTTGATGATTCCAAACATGTATAAAATTGCAGGTGAATTAACTCCTGCTGTTTTTCATGTTAGTGCCCGTTCTATAGCGGCTGCGGCTTTATCAATCTTCGGAGATCATAGCGATGTAATGTCTACACGTCAAACCGGATTTGGATTAATATGTTCGAATTCAGTTCAAGAAGTTATGGATACCGCTGCAATTGTTCATAAAGCAACTCTCGAATCAAGAATTCCGTTCATTCATTTCTTTGATGGATTCAGAACTTCAGCCGAAGTTGTTAAGATGGAAGAGTTAAACGATGAAGATATTCGTTCTATGATTGATGATGGAAAAATAAAAGAGTTTCGGCAGAGAGCTTTGAATCCGGAAAATCCTTTCATTAGAGGAACAGCACAGAATCCTGATGTTTATTTCCAAGGAAGAGAAACAGTTAATAAATTCTACGATGCTTGTCCTGAGATAGTTCAGAAAGCGATGGATAAATTTGCGCAGATTACAGGCCGTCAATATCATTTGTTCGATTATTACGGTGCAGCCGATGCAAAACGTATTATAATTCTAATGGGTTCCGGCGCAGAAACTGCAGAAGAGATTGTTGATTATTTATCTCAAAGAATGGAAGAAAAGGTCGGTATAATAAAAGTAAGATTATACAGACCATTCTCACCGAAACATTTACTTGCAGCAATTCCAAAAACAGTTGAAACAATTTCAGTTCTTGATAGAACAAAAGAACCCGGCTCGCTTGGTGAACCTTTATATCTTGATGTAGTTACTGCAATCTCTGAAGCGATGAGTTCAGACAATCCTCCTTTTGCTAAGATGCCGAAAATAGTTGGTGGACGTTATGGTTTATCTTCAAAAGAATTTACTCCGGCAATGGTAAAAGCAGTTTTCGATAACATAAAAAAACCGGAACCGAAAAATCATTTTACTATTGGAATAAATGATGATGTTACTTTTACAAGTCTTGATTACGATGAAAACTTTATGATCGAAGGTGATGAAGTTGTGAGATGTTTATTCTACGGATTAGGCGCAGATGGAACAGTTGGTGCAAATAAAAATTCAATTAAGATCATCGGTGAAGAAACTGAAAATTACGCACAAGGTTATTTCGTTTATGATTCTAAAAAATCCGGTTCTACAACAGTATCGCATTTAAGATTCGGTAAGAAACCGATCCGTTCAACATATTTAATACAAACCGCAAAATTTGTCGGTTGCCATACATTCGGACTTCTAGATAAATTTGATGTCCTCGGTAATATTGAAAACGGCGGAACATTCTTACTTAACAGCCCGTTCAGTAAAGACGAGACTTGGGATAATCTTCCAATCAGAATTCAGCAGCAGATCATAGATAAAAAATTAAACTTCTATGTAATTGACGGCTACGCTGTTGCTCACAAAACCGGAATGGGAAGCAGAGTAAATACGATCATGCAGACATGCTTCTTTGCTATTTCCGGAATACTTCCCAAAGATGAAGCGATAGAACAGATTAAGAAATCAATTCAGAAGACTTACGGTGCCAAGGGTGAGGAAATTGTAAAACAAAATTTTGAAGCCGTTGATCATACACTTGAAAATTTATTTAAGATTGATGTCCCGGCGAAAGTTACAAGCAAAATTGAAATCCCTGAGATCGTTTCTGAAAAAGCACCGGATTATGTACGCAATGTTCTCGGTAAAATGATGGAAGGTAAAGGCGATTATGTAAGTGTTAGTGAAATGCCGGTAGATGGAACCTTCCCTTCGGCAACAACACAATGGGAAAAAAGAAATATCGCACTCGATGTTCCAGCTTGGGATCCTGATATTTGTATTCAATGCGGCAAGTGTGCTATGGTTTGTCCTCATGCTTGTATCAGAATTAAATCTTATGATAAAAAATATTTGAACGAAGCAACGCCAACATTTAAGATGATGGATGCAAAAGGAAAAGAATTTCCGGATGGTTATGCTTACACAATTCAAGTTGCGGTAGAAGATTGTACCGGCTGCGAAATGTGTGTAGAAGTTTGTCCGGTAAAGAATAAAAAAGAAACCCGTCTCAAAGCACTTAACATGACTCCGCAAATTCCGATAAGAGAACAAGAGAGAGCTAATTGGGATTTCTTCTTAACTCTTCCGGAACTTGATAGAAGACTTATCAACACCGGGGTTATTAAAGCTCAGCAATTACAGCAGCCGTTATTTGAATTCTCCGGTGCTTGCTCTGGATGCGGGGAAACTCCATACATAAAATTAGTATCTCAATTATTCGGCGATCGTTCAATAATTGCAAATGCAACCGGATGTTCATCTATTTACGGCGGTAATTTACCTACAACTCCTTGGGCAAAAAATAATGAAGGCAGAGGACCTGCCTGGTCAAATTCGTTGTTCGAAGATAATGCTGAGTTTGGTATGGGAATGCGTCTCTCGATTGATAAACAAAATGAGTTTGCAATTGAACTGATCTCAAAATTGAAAGATCAAATTGGGAATGAATTTGCAGATGCAATTCTTAACGCAGATCAAAAAGATGAAACCGGAATTTATGAACAGAGAGAAAGAGTAACAGAACTCAAAAAGAAACTTGAAAAAATAAAATCTATAGATGCTGAAAAATTATTGGAAGTTGCAGATTATCTTGTTAAAAAATCCGTTTGGATTATAGGCGGCGACGGCTGGGCTTACGATATTGGTTACGGCGGACTCGATCACGTTATGGCTTCCGGCAAGAACGTAAACATTTTAGTCCTTGATACTGAAGTTTACTCAAACACCGGAGGACAAATGTCTAAAGCTACCGGAATGGGTGCTGTTGCAAAATTTGCTGCAGCAGGTAAACCTACAGCAAAAAAAGATCTGGCAATGATGGCAATGATTTATGGAAATGTTTACGTTGCAAAAGTTGCTATGGGTGCAAACGATGTTCAAACATTACGCGCATTCTTAGAAGCTGAAGCTTATAACGGACCTTCTCTGATTATTGCTTACAGCCAATGCATAGCTCATGGTATTAATATGGCAAAGGGAATGGAAAGTCAGAAAGCAGCAGTTGATAGCGGTTACTGGCCGTTGTTCAGATATAATCCCGAAAATTCCATTGAAGGAAAGAATCCGCTTAAGTTAGATTCAAAAGCTCCGAAGATCAAACTTGAAGATTATATCTACAAAGAGACACGATACAAGATGTTAACTAAATCTCATCCGACCGAAGCGAAAGTATTGCTCGTAAGAGCTCAGGAAGAAGTATTGAAGAGATGGAAATTCTATGAACAGATGGCTTCTTTCGAAATTGGTAAAGACGGCAACGGAAAAGAAGACCTGTCTTGAGCAAAGCGAAAGAAACTAAAAACTGACGATGTTGAAAAGATTTTGATAGTTAGTTTTTAAAAGTAAAGGAAGAAAAATCCTTAAATAGAAGATTGAGATTCTTCGACTCGCTTTGCGAGTCTCAGAATTTAAAACATGGGAGTTAAAAATGGATCTTACAACAAAATACATGGGATTGAAATTAAAGAATCCGATAGTTCCTTCGGCTTCTCCGCTCTCTCAAAGTATTGATACTGTAAAAGCAATGGAAGATGCAGGAGCTGCTGCCGTTGTTGTATATTCTTTGTTCGAAGAACAGATCACTCATGAATCCGGTGAACTTGATCATTATCTTTCTGTTGGAACTGATAGTTTTGCTGAAGCACTAAGTTATTTTCCGGAACCGGAAAAATTTCATCTCGGGCCTTATCAGTATTTAGATCATATTGCTAACCTAAAAAAAGCTGTAGATATTCCGATCATTGGAAGTCTGAATGGTGTTAGTACAGGCGGTTGGATAAAATATGCGCAAAACATTGAACAAGCCGGTGCCGATGCTCTTGAACTTAATGTTTATTACGTTGCTGCAAATCAAAACATTACCGGCTCGGAAGTTGAGAATATGTATGTTGATGTATTAAAAGAAGTAAAAAAAAACGTGAAGATTCCGGTTGCTATAAAATTAAGTCCCTTCTTTACTTCGATGTCGAACATGGCACGTAAACTCGATCATGCGGGTGCTGATGCTCTTGTACTCTTCAACAGATTTTATCAACCGGATTTCGATTTAGATAATCTTGAAGTTGTTCCAAATCTTTTACTTAGTACAAATTGGGAAATGCGTCTTCCGTTAAGATGGATTGCAATTCTCAACGGTAATGTTAAAGCTAGTTTAGGAGCTACGAGCGGAATTCATAATCATACCGATGTATTAAAAGTTATGATGGCTGGCGGCGATGTAGCAATGATGGCTTCCGAACTTTTGCTTAATGGTGTTGGACGTATCACACAAATTCTTGACGGAATGAAAAAATGGATGGAAGAGAAAGAATATGATTCAATTGATATGATGAAGGGAAGCATGAGTCAGAAAAAGATTGCACAGCCGGCAGCGTTTGAACGTGCAAACTATATAAAAACTCTACAGAGTTATAAAACTCTTATCTAAATGGAGTAAAATTGTATCACAGAATAGTATTCTGTGATACGGAAATTAAATTAAGATAAATTTTTGCGTAAGATGACTTAGTATTTGAAATGATGCAGTATCATTATCTCGAATCCGGATTTAATCCTGATTGGGATCGCGATCCATATAAAGTTTTTGTCTATACTACTCTTCCCTAAAGATTGGAAAAAGTTGCCGGGTATATCGAACTGAGAACTGCTAAAAAACATTTTCATTTGATTTTATATATAACCGTATATTGGTATTAAAATAATTAAAAATGTTTAGGAATAACAATATATGCTTAACAATGGCTTCAAAGATCTTGGACTTTCAGATGAAACACTTCACTCAATCCACTTAAAAGGATTTGAAGAACCGACAGAAATCCAGAAAAAAATTATCCCGCTTATTTTAGAAAACAAAATTGATTTAATAGGACAAGCTCAGACTGGAACGGGTAAGACCGCTGCATTTGCTTTACCGATTATACAACTACTCGTACCACGCGCAGGTCATCTGCAGGCATTAGTTCTTGTTCCAACACGCGAACTTGCTATTCAAGTTGCCGAAGAATTTAATTCTCTTCGCGGTAATAAAAATATTCATGCCGCTCCAATTTATGGCGGACAATCATACGATACTCAACTTAGAAGATTGAAGAAAGGTGTTGATGTTGTTGTAGGAACTCCCGGTAGAATGATTGATCTTCTCAATAAAAAAAGTATGTCCCTTTCGGAAATATCTTTCGTTGTTCTTGATGAAGCTGATGAAATGCTTAACATGGGTTTTGTTGATGATATCGAAGATATTCTTTCAAGAACAAATCCTAATAGAAGAACACTTCTTTTCTCGGCTACAATGCCCGAAAGAATTGCAACACTTGCTAAGAAGTATATGGGCAAACGTGAGATCATCCGCACAAAACATTCGGGTGAGACTACCGAGCTTACAGATCAAATCTATTATGAAGTAAAAGAATCCGATAAATTAGATGCACTCTGCAGAATTATTGATACTACAGTTGAATTTTACGGATTGATTTTCTGCCGCACAAAAAATGACGTTGATCATGTTACTTCTAAACTGAACGACCGCGGTTATGATACTGAAGGTTTGCATGGTGATATTTCTCAAAATGTTCGTGAAAGGATATTAACGAAATTCAGAAATAGAAAAATAAATGTGCTGATTGCTACCGACGTTGCCGCTCGCGGTCTCGATATTGATGAACTAACGCACGTTATAAATTTTGCATTACCACAAGATCCCGAGGCATATCTTCATCGTATCGGCAGAACCGGACGTGCCGGCAAAGAGGGAACAGCCGTAACTTTTATCACTCCCGAAGAATACCGCAAATTAATGTTTATAAAAAACTTTACACAAACCGAGATACGCAAAGAAAGAATTCCTCATGTTAAAGATGTGATCAATTTTAAGAAAGAAAAAATTTCAGCGGAATTGAAATCAATGATGGAAGTTGGCCTTGCGCATAATTACGTTTCACTGGCAAAAGAGATGATAAAGAATCACAATCCGGAAGATGTAGTTGCTGCTTTGATAAAATACACTTATCAAAATGAACTTGAAGAAGAAAATTATGCAAAGATCCACGATCTCTTTGAAAGAAAAAGATCATTAGATTATAGAGATGATCGTCCGATGGGTAGAAAAGAATATGCCCGTAGCGGTGAGCGTTCAAGAGGAATGAAAAGCAGTGATTCAAGAGAAAACCGTTTTGAAAGAAAAGGAAAGTTCAGCCCTGATAAAGGTAAATCTAGAATGTTTCTTGCATTAGGAAAAAAAGATGATCTTAATCCAAAAGAATTATTAATGATGCTCAAGAAGAAAGCAAATGTTAATCCTGATTTAGTTACAGGTATTCAAATATCCGATGCGTTCTCATTCTTTAATGTACCGCCAAAAGAATCCGAGATTATTTTGAGCAAGCTCAACTCTAAGGATAAAGGGAAAAGACCGATCGTTGAAAAAGCGAAAGGGAAATAGTTATCGGTTAAGTGTTGTTCGTTGTGCTGAGTTCTTGGTGTGTTGTGCTTGGTTCTTACTTCTTATTGCTTAGTTCTTTGTACTCCTGTCCCGAGTCAACGAGGAATCTCCATCGTTTTTATAATAAATGTGACATAAACCTCTTTACTTCCCATTAATTTCTTGTTATATTTTTTTTGAAAATAAAGGAAAATTAAGATTTCAGCACTTCTGTAAAGAACTACTTACAACTATAGAGGGAAGTTTTAGAGTAATACAAATCTGATCTGTTATAATTTTTAAGTGTGAAATATATTGAGGAACTGATTGTTCATTTCTTGGAATTTACTTGTTAGATGTGACTAACCAAGCGGAGCTGTATCTGGTGATCGGTGATTAGTAAGATGCAAAAGATGAGAGGGTAGTAGAATGAAATGAGATACTGGACATCCAAACAACCTGTTCCGTGAAATGTGGTTTTTACTATTTAATGGGATCAAACAGCCAAGCAAAGAGAACAAAGTACTAAGTACCAAGTATGAATTACGAAGCACCATTACCTGTCCTGAGCACAACGAAGAAAACTAAACAATGAACTATAAAAAGAAATTACTTCAAAAAATTAAGTCAAAAAAAGCAGTAGTAGGTATTATCGGACTCGGTTATGTTGGATTACCTCTAGCTTTAACTTTTGCTGAAAAAGGATTTAAAGTAATTGGATTCGATATTGATGAAAATAAAATTCCAATATTATCAAAAGGGAAATCTTACATTAAACATATCCCTTCATCCAGAATCAAGTATCAAGTATCCAGAAACAAGTTCGAAGCCACATTTGACTTTTCACGTCTCACGTTTTGCGACTGCATATTAATCTGTGTTCCTACTCCATTGAATGATAACCATGAACCCGATATTTCATTTGTTGAGAATTCCGCTAAAGCAGTTGCTGAGTATTTACGTCCCGGACAGTTAGTAGTACTCGAATCATCAACCTATCCCGGAACCACAGAAGAAATCCTCCTTCCACTTTTTAATGAAAAATTCTTCCCCTTAGGGGAAGATAGAGAGGGGGCCGGTACTCTCTTCTTCCTAGCTTTCTCTCCCGAACGAGAAGATCCCGGTAATAAAAAATATAATACTTCAACAATACCAAAAGTAGTTGGAGGTGTAACACCCAATTGTCTAAAAGTAGCTTCTGCATTATACAATCAAGCAATCAAGCAAGTTATTCCCGTCTTATCTTGTAAAGTTGCTGAATCTGCAAAACTTCTTGAAAATATTTACAGATCTGTTAACATTGCATTAGTTAACGAGCTAAAAATTGTATTCGATAAAATGGGAATTGATGTATGGGAAGTAATTGAAGCGGCTAAAACAAAACCGTTCGGATTCCAGGCATTTTATCCAGGACCGGGATTAGGCGGACACTGCATTCCAATCGATCCTTTTTATCTTTCGTGGAAAGCAAAAGAATTTGGAGTCGAAACTAAATTTATTGAGCTTGCTGGAAAGATCAATACTCAGATGCCGTATTATGTCGTTCAAAAGACAATCGAAGTACTTAATGACAATAGAAGAACTATCAATGGCGCAAAAGTTCTTATCCTCGGAATATCGTATAAAAAAAATATAGACGACTTACGCGAATCACCCGCCCTTAAGCTAATTGAAATTCTTCAAGAGAAAGGAGCAGAGGTTGATTATTCTGATCCATATGTGCATGAACTTCCTAAAATGAGAAAATATGATCTGAAGATGAAATCAATTGTGCTGAGCCCGTCGAAGCTTCCGTCTTACGATATAGTAATCCTCTCCACCGATCATGATATTTTTGACTACAAACAGTTAACTGCTAACTGCAAACTAATAATTGATACTCGGAATGCATTTGAACTGAAAGGAATTAAATCTAAAAAAATTATTAAGGCGTGAAAAATCAGTTCGAAGTTCGTAGTTCTGGGTTCGTTTTTCTAATTTCATTTCATAGGGGGAAAAAATAAAAATTAATAATTTTAAGCAGATTGAAGCTTGGATAGAAGCAAGACAATTAGTTAATCAGATCTATCACTTATAATTTATCATTTAACATTTATAATTAAGCCTGTCCTGAGCGCTAGCGAAGAAAACTTTGAACCACGAACATTGAACCAAGAACTAATAATGACACATTTAGACTGATAACTGATTTAGACTGATAACTGAAAGCTGATATTTGAGAAGATTTATTAAATTGCTTAAGTTATTTAGAACAACACCATGAATGAAAAGAACATAGTTGATAAATTCTTTGAGCTAATTGATGAATTATATCGAAATGATGTTGAATATATACTGATAGGAGGTTTTGCTGTTATTCTTTATGGATTACCCCGCACTACAGGCGATATCGATCTGGTTATTAAAAAAGATGTTGATAATATTAGAAAACTTAGAGAGACATTAAAAAAATTATATGCTGAAGATGAAATAGACGAGATAACTGCCGAAGAATTGATTAAATATCCGGTAATTCGTTTTGGAACTGATTTTGGTTTTTATATTGATTTAATTGTTTCTCTTGGTGAAAATTTTTACTTTGAAAATATTGATTGGACGATAAGAGAAGTTGAAGGTCATCGAATAAAAATAGCAACTGCGGAAAGTTTAATTAAGATGAAGAAGGATACTAGAAGGGAGATTGATAATGCCGACATTCTATTCCTTCAAGAAATAATCAAAAAATAGAATATGCCGCTTAAAAAATTTCAAAAATTTGAAGATGCACGGAAAGATTTGTGGGTACTTAGTCCGGATACGGAGTATATTAATAAAGTTAGAAATTTATTCACTCTTGTTAATCATTTAGCACCTAGAAAAATTAAAAGAGGCGTGTATAAATTCACTAATATAAATGATAAAAATGAAATTGGATGATTCTCAATCCTGTCCCGAGATTTCAAAGGATCGCAGTTCTCAATTCTTATTTCTTTCACTAATAACTAATTAACAATTATCCTTCGATAAACCACGCCATACGGCGGGCGGGCTCAGGACAGGGCTTTTAGCTGTTTGAAAAAACAACATAATTCTTAATAAAAAATACAGTTGAAATGAAAAACTTTGCAATTACCGGTGTAGCCGGTTACATAGCCCCAAGACACTTAAAAGCTATTAAAGAAACTGGTAATGATTTAATTGCCGCTGTAGACCCGCATGATTCGGTCGGGATTTTAGACCAATATTTTCCAGATTGCGCGTTCTTTACAGAGATAGAAAGATTTGATCGCCATCTTGAAATGTTGAAAAGAAAGGGAGAAGGTATAGATTATTTAACAATCTGCTCACCCAACCATCTGCATGATGCACACATTAGATTAGCTTTACGTTTAGGTGCTAATGTTATTTGCGAAAAACCATTAGTATTGAATCCTTGGAACCTTGATGCACTGCAAAAACTTGAACAAGAATACGGAAAAAAGGTTTATACAATTCTTGTACTGCTGGTTTACATACCGCACTTGTCTACCAAAGGTAGAGGTATACAGGCAGGCGATAGACAAGATCGGGGCGTATTGACAATCTTGCTCAAACTTAATTTTCAAAACTTAATTTTGCAGAAATTCTATTGTTTCATCAATCTTTTTGGCTAACTTTATAGAAAAAATATTAACTGATAATTATATGACTTTATTATCTAAAGAAAAGCAAAATATTATTCAAAGTTTAGTCGCGGTATTGTCAGATAAAGCGGAGTTTGCTCTTGTTTTTGGTTCAATTACAAATGAAAATTTTAACGAACAAAGCGATATTGATGTTGCTGTTTATTTAAATCTAGAGTTTAATATTAGAGAAAAGAAAATTGAACTCCGTAAAGAAATAATTAATTTATTTAACCGCGATACTGACCTAATATTTTTAAATGATGCCGACATTATCATTACAATGCAGACTTTAGCAAACGGCAGCTTAATTATAAATGAGAATCCTTCTCATTTTATACTTCTAAAAGCTCAAAAGATAAGCGAATACATTGACTTTAAGATAAGCAGAAAAATAATCGAAGATAACATGCTGAACGGAAGGATATATGCTTGAGAAAGATACTGTATTATCTAAGATCTCTATTATAAAAAATTGCCTTAATTCTATTAAAAGCGTCACAAATCTTGATCCTGCTAAATTAGATGAGATTTTTATTGAGGATGTTTATGTACTAAACCTTCAAAGAGCAATTCAGGCAAGTATTGATATCGCTAATATTATTGTTTCGAAAAAAGGATTGAAGCTTCCTGCATCTTATAAAGATTCATTTTTAATTCTTAGACAAAATAATATTTTGGATAAAGATTTAACGGATAAGATGATTAGTATGGTGGGATTTAGAAATATTGCCGTACATGAATATCAAGAAATAAACGCTGATATTTTAAAATCGATTTTGGTTAATAATCTAAAAGACTTTGAAGAATTTTACAGCTTGGTCTTCTCTAATATAGATGAACTATTTCCTTAATAATTTGAATTAAAACCTTATAAATGCATTCAAAACTCAACAATCAATCATCCATGCAACCTGTCCCGTGAAATGTGGTTTTTACTACTTGTCCCGTATAATGTTTTTTTATTTTACGGGATTTCATGGGACCAAACATCCAAACCCTAAGTACGAAGTATGATTTACAAATTACAAAGCCTGTCCTGAGCCCTGTTCTGAGCCTGTCCTGAGAGAAGCGAAGGATTTATCGAAGAAACTAGCGAAGGAAACTTTGAACCACGAGAACCAAGAACATTGAACCAAGCACCACGAACTGATTCCTGTCCTGAGAGGTTCAAGCGTTGAAAGATTATAAGAAGGATGATATGAGCAACATTATCAAATTAGAAAATATTCAAGAACTGATTTTGGTGATTAGAGGAGAAAAGGTAATTATCGACAGCGATGTTGCCGATTTATACGGTGTGGAAACAAAAAGAATTAATGAGGCAGTTAAAAATAATCCGGATAAATTTCCTGCCGGTTATGTTATTTATCTTAAGTCAAGCGAGTGGGAATCATTGAAGTCGAAATTTTCGTCTTCAATCAAAGGGGGTAAGGTAAAACTTCCATCCGCTTTCACGGAAAAAGGTTTGTATATGCTTGCTACAATTCTAAAAAGTAAAATTGCTGCATAGACTACACTGGTGATAATCGAGACATTCGCAAAGATGAGAGAACTTTCTCGCAACATAAATAATTTATCAATCATAAATGATGAAGAAGAAAAAAGAGAAGTCCTTAAAAAAAGCGGTGAAATTTTCTCTGAATTATTCGACGACGATCTCAAAATAACCGATACTGAAACTTCCGTAGAATTTAATTTTGCAATAGTAAAGTTTAAACACTTAATAAAAAAGAAAAAAGATACTTAAAGATTGCTCTATTAATACCATGATGTTTCTCAAATTAATAATCACTGATAACTGACAACTGACAACAAACAACAAACTCTTTATTATTCACCCTTGCTTAATGCCTTTTTTGAACCAAGCACCACAAACATTGAACCAAGTACGAAGTACGATTTACGAAGTACAACTTGTCTGCCGTAGCATAATTCATAACTCAACATTCAATCATCCAATCATCCAAGCAACCAAACATCCAAACCCTAAGTACGATTTACGAATTACAATTTAACATTTATAATTTATAATTAAGACTTACACTGATCACTATTGCCTATTTCTTTAGACCGCTAAACGCTAATTGCTAACAGCTAATCGCTTAATCTTAATTCCGTGTTAACAATGCGATAGCATATATTAAAATAAAAAATCATAAAATAATTTTTATATTAAACTGAAAAAAAATTGAAAGAAGACTTATGCAAACAAAAATTAAAAAGCGTGCTGTTAAAACTCCCGAAGTTATTTATCGTAATAATAAACCCGTTTCAGTGATTATTGATATTGCAGAATATCATGAAATGCTTGAACGTTTAGAAGATGTGGAAGATATAAAATTTATTAAAAATCTTAAAAATAAATCATTGACGTTCAGAAAGCTTGATGATTTCTTAGCGGATTATAATTCGAATGTATGAAATTTACTTAGAGAATTCTGCTGAAAAAGATTTACGCAAATTACCGGCTGCTTCTTTTAAAACTATAATAATCAAAATAAAATCTCTTGCAGATAACCCACACCCAAGCGGCAGCATAAAAATAAAGGGTTCTGATAAATTTTGGCGGATTAGAATAGGTAATTACAGAGTTATCTATGAGATTAACGATTCCTCAAAGTTTATTAAGATTTATAAAATAAGACACAGAAAAGATGTATATAGATAAAGGATTTATGATTGCCACTCAGCAAGATGTTGGTTATACTTCTGTAATTAAAATGATATTAGCACAAGCTGTTAAAAATTTTTAACATATGGTTGAGTTCTACATTCAATCCCGTCTTCGCTGGGCAGGCAGGCAATCATTCATTCATCCAAACGAAGGAAACCTTTACTTTTTACTTTTTCCTTTACTGTCATTCAAAATTCAGAATTCAAAATTTTCCTAGTCACTCGTTCACTAATTGAGATTCCTTCCTTTCCCTTAACGCTGCGTGGATGAACAATGGTACATCGGAAAAATTTTTTGAATTTATATTTGGTTATCTTTACGAAAGAAATTGTTAAAAGGTTATTAAAATGGAAGCTATTAAAATTCGAAAAAGAATCAAATCTTCTTCTTTGACCATTAGTGATTTAGATAGGTTCAAAGGTAAAGACGTCGAAATTATAATAATAACAGATCAAGAGACGCTTGATAAAAATGATCTATCCAAAAAAAGGACAAAAACTAAAAGAGTCGCAGGTATATTGGAACAGTATAAAGATCCTTTAAAAAAGGCAAAAGAAGAAATTGCATGGGGTTTGGCTGTTAAAGGAAAATATGCAAATAGTTGATGCAAATATAATTTTAAGATACTTATTAAAAGACGATAAGACCCAATTTATTCAGGCAAAATTAATTTTAGAGAAAAATGAGATATTTATCCCTTTTGAAATTACCGCGGAAGTTGTGTATGTGTTAGAAAAGGTTTATAGTATTAGCAGGGAGGAAATAAGCGCTACTCTTAGCAAACTTTTTACCTATCATAATTTATCCTTTTTAAATAAGAAATTAGTTTTAAAAGCTTTAGAATTTTATTCATATTATAAATTAGATTACGCAGATTCTCTACTTTGCGCTTATAAAACTATTGAGCGCTATGAAATTTTTACTTTTGATAAAAAGCTTTTGAGAGTATTAAAAAATATTTAGAATTAACTAACACCATGACGGTTTAGTTAAATCTACCAAAGATAGAAGACCATTAAAATTAGTTTATTTTGTCTAAGGGACTCCTTTGGAGAAGGTTCATTTAATCAGTCGGACTCACTTCACCGCGAAAGCTATTAGCAATCAGCAGTTAGCGTTTAGATAAAGAAAGATGAAACCCAAAAGAGGGTAAGTGTATTGAAAACCTTTGCAATCACCGGAGTAGCCGGTTACATAACACCACGACACTTAAAAGCAATTAAAGAAACCGGAAATAATTTAATTGCGGCTGTTGGCCCGCATGATTCTGTTGGAATTTTAGATCAATATTTTCCCGATTGCACATTCTTTACAGAGTTAGAAAGATTTGACCGCCATCTCGAAATGCTGAAACGAAAAGGAGAAGGAATAGATTATCTTACAATATGCTCACCCAACCATTTGCATGATGCTCATATTAGGTTAGCTGCGTTTAGGCGCTAATGTAATCTGTGAAAAACCATTAGTATTGAATCCCTGGAACCTTGATGCCCTAAACCTACTTGAGCAAGAATATGGGAAAAAAGTTTATACAATTCTTCAATTACGTGTCCATCCGGTATTAATAGAATTGAAAAGAAAGTTAGATATCCAGCATCAAGTATCCAGCATCAAGTATCCAGTATCAAGCATCCAGTATCCAGCATCAAGCATCAAGTTGTTCTTACTTACATCACTTCCCGCGGACCGTGGTATAATTATTCGTGGAAGGGTGATCCACATAAAAGCGGAGGAGTTGCGACTAACATAGGGATACATTTTTTTGATTTATTGATATGGCTCTTTGGAAAAGTTGAAAAAAGCGAAGTACATTTATCTGAAGAGAATAAAATGGCTGGATTTCTTGAACTTGAAAATGCAAACCTGTCCGGCGTAGCTTTAGCGAAGCCAGAAACTTTAGTACAGACGGATGTAAAATGGTTCTTATCAATAGATAGTAATGATCTTAAACAACTTCGAACACCGAACCAAGAACAAATAACTCCGCACCAAGAACTAAGAACTTATAGATCTATCAAAATTGATAATGAAGAAATTGAATTTACGGATGGCTTTACCGATCTTCATACAAAAGTTTATGAGAAAACAATCGCCGGTGATGGATTTGGAATTGAGGATGCAAGGGATTCTATTGAGTTGGTGTATAAACTAAGAAATGAAAAGGTAACTAATGAAAAAGACACTGAATAAGAAAAAAGAATAATGATAGGTAAAAAACTTTTTGATATAAAAACGCCACGCAATATCAATATCAGAACTTCAGAAGATTATTGGGAATACCTTACCACAATTAAACATCGAAATATGCAGGGGAAAGAACATAATGTTATTAATGCGCTCACTAACCCGGATTTCATCAGGAAAAGTAAAATTGATGAACAAGTATTTTTGTATTATAAGAAAATAGAAAATTATTTATATTGCGTTGTGGTAAAGCACGAAAACGGAACCGGGTTTTTAATAACTGCTTATGTAACGAATAAAGCAAAGGAAGGTGAAATAATATGGACAAAGTAAAAATATATTATAGTAAAGAAAAAGATACCATCGATATATGGTTTGGTGATCCAGAGCTTGAAGTTATTTCGGAAGAAGCAGGTGAAGGACTAATACTCAAAAAAGATAAAGATGGGAAAGTAATAGGAATAGAAAAACTTTATGTAATGAAAACCTTAGGTGTTGAAAAAACTTTTCCTGTGGAATTGGTAATGACTTAATAAAGATTATCTGGTAATCAATAGTGATGGCAGCTATAGCTATGCCGGAGGCATACAAGCGTGATTTCATTTACCCGCCATCTTTTGCCAAAGGCATCACTTTGTGATTGGCGGGCATACATTGATAACGTCATTCAAGCAAACGAAAAAGCTTTATTTACACCAGAAGACGTGATTCTCAAAGGTCAAAAAGAATATCGTAATATAGCGGATATCCCGATGTATCGGGATTATCGCAGTGAGAAGGAAATCCCGCATTTACGGGATAATCTTGAGTTAGAAGAACACAAGTATCTCTTACGATAACCCAGCATTCATACATTCATCCATTCAATCAGATGGTTCTTATCAATAGACAAAAGTGATATTGCAAAACTAAATTTATTCACCGGAACAGAAACAACTGACCACGGACCACTGACAATTGACAACCGACAACTGACAACCCGCCCAGTAAAATGGCGGGCAAGCCGACAATTTATGATTCACTATTGCCTATTTCTTAACTGTATACTGCAAACTGCTTACTGTTAACCGATAACAAACAACTGACACTCAACCATGAAAAAAGCACTCATCACCGGAATAACCGGCCAGGATGGAAGTTATCTCACCGAAATATTACTTGATAAAGATTATGAAGTTCATGGTATAATTAGAAGAAGCAGTTCATTTAATACCGGAAGAATTGATCATCTATATAATAATTCCGAGATTTTAGGTAAAAGACTTTTTTTACATTATGGTGATGTTGTAGATACTAGTAATCTAAATCGTTTATTAGAAAAGATCGAGCCTGACGAGATCTATAACCTTGCAGCTCAATCACATGTCAAAGTATCATTTGAAATTCCGGACTACACAGCACAAGTTGATGCGCTTGGTACATTAAGGTTTTTGGATTCGATACGTGAAGTTGGAATCGAGCGGCAGGCGAGATTCTATCAGGCGTCTACTTCTGAACTATTTGGAAAGGCACAGCAGATACCCCAGAATGAAAACACTCCTTTCTATCCACGCTCTCCTTATGGAGTGGCTAAGCTTTATGGTTTCTGGATTACAAAAAATTACCGCGAAGCTTATAACCTCTTTGCAGTAAACGGTATTCTCTTCAACCACGAATCTCCGCGTAGAGGAGAGACATTCGTAACACGCAAAATTACTCGTGCCGCAGTAAGAATTTTACTTGGACTACAAAAAAATCTGACACTCGGCAATTTAGATGCTAAACGTGACTGGGGTTATGCACCCGAATATTGTGAGGGTATGTGGAAAATGCTTCAATTAGATCAGCCGGAAGATTTTGTTCTCGCAACCGGTGAAACACATACCATCCGCGAATTCTGCGAACTCGTATTCAAAGAACTCGGCATCGAACTCGAATGGTCTGGAAAAGATGAAAATGAAAAAGGAATTGTAAAATCAATTATAAATGATAAATTAAAAATTATAAATGAAGAACTTGCCAACCAAAACAAAAAACATTCAACCACCAAAGGGGCAGGCATACAATCATTTTTACCCTCCGAAGCTTTAGCGAAGGATGGCAATCAACCAATCAATCAATCATTCAATCAAAAACAAACACTTTCTAATTTTGAATTTTTAATTTCTAATTTACAACCTGGAAAGGTTGTTGTTGAAGTGTCGCCAAGTTATTACCGACCAACGGAAGTTGATTATTTAATAGGGGATGCGAGAAAGGCAAAGGAAAAGTTGGGATGGGAGGCAAAAGTGAAGTTTGAGGAACTGGTGAAAATTATGGCGAAAGCGGATTTGGAGAAGGTGGTAAAGAGAGGTTACTAAAACTGAGTGCAAGGAAAAAGTAAAAAGTAGAAAGTAAAAAAATAAATTGATTAAAAATGGAAAATGAACTATCGAAAAGATTATTTGACTTTTCAGTACGGGTAATTAAGTATACAAGAAAATTACCAAAATCTAAAGAAAATGATGTTATTGTTTATCAACTCATCAAATCTGTCACATCAGCTCCTTCCAACTACGAAGAAGCGCAAGCTGCATCTTCAAGAGCTGATTTTAAGAACAAAGTAAATATTTCTTTGAAAGAGATGAGAGAAACAAATTTTTGGTTAAGACTTTTAAAAGCATTAGATAATAAATCAGATGATCTTGATTACCTAATCGCTGAGTCCAAGGAATTAAAAGATATTCTTGGAGCTATTTGTTCAAAGGTAAGCAAAAATCATTAATACTGTTCTTAAATGATTTTTCAAAAATTACTTTTTCCTTTTGACTTTTTACTTTATACTTGAAATTGCATATGAATAAAAGCTCAAAACTATATATCGCCGGTCACACTGGAATGGTCGGTTCAGCTCTCATGAGAAAATTCAGAGCGGAAGGATTTACAAACATTGTTACGCGAAAATTTGAGGAACTTGACCTTAGAAACCAGCAAGCAGTAACTCAGTTTTTCCAAACTGAGAAACCCGAATTCGTTATCATCGCTGCAGCCAAAGTAGGCGGCATACTAGCCAACAATACATATCGCGCAGAGTTCTTGTACGATAACCTGATGATCCAATCAAATATAATCCATGCATCCTCTTCGAGCGGGGTCGAGAAGCTGATCTTCTTGGGCAGCTCATGTATCTATCCTCGTGACTGTCCCCAACCAATAAAAGAAGAATACTTATTAACCGGACATTTAGAACAAACAAACGAACCCTATGCAATTGCAAAGATCGCCGGTATTAAACTTTGTGAAAATTATTATAGACAATATGGCTGCAACTTTTACTCCGTAATGCCTACAAACTTGTATGGACCCAATGATAATTTCGATCTCGAAACTTCTCACGTCCTCCCGGCACTCATCCGCAAATTCCATGAAGCTAAAAGTCAATTAAAAATTATAAATGAGAAATTAGAAATTAGCAATCAATCATCTTTACCCTCCGGCCTGTCCTCCAAAGCTAATGGAACGAAGAAGGAAGGTTTAACGAAGGAGCGTAATCAATCAATCAAACAATCAATCAATAAAGCAAACGTTTCTCTTCCCACCGTCACCGTCTGGGGCTCCGGCACTCCTCGCCGTGAATTCTTATATGTTGATGACCTCGCAGATGCTCTCTTATTCTTACTGAGCGAAGTCGAAGCAAGGGATATTTATGAGCAAGGAATCACACACCTTAATATCGGCACTGGAGTAGATTTGACTATTAAAGAATTAGCTGAAATGATAAAAGAGATTGTCGGTTTTAAAGGTGAAATTGTTTACGATACTTCTAAACCTGACGGCACCTCTAGAAAATTGTTAGATGTAAGTAGAATAAACCGTCTAGGATGGAGAAGTAAAATTGATCTCGAAGAAGGTATTAAAAAAACATACGAATGGTTTTTAAAGCATCAATAATTCACCCGCCATTTGTCCGGCATTTTTTTGACGGATTCTATTGGGCGTGGTTTATTCGCCTTTGGCAGACTGATCCCTGTTCTGAGTGAAACGAAGGAATAAACATCTATGCATCCAAACCTTGCCCGGCGTTATTTTGACGGGCCTGTCCTGAGCGAAGCGAAGGAAATCAAACCCTAAGTACGAATTACGATTTACGAAGTACGATTTAAGAAATATGAATTACAAAGTACGATGTACTGACCACTGACAATTTCTATTGATTTGATTAAAAATAATTACAAAGATTTTGTCAAAAGTTTTTTAGGAAATAACGGAGATTAAAGAGATGAAAAAGAAAAGTTTAACAATTAATGAAATAGAAAACAAAATAAAAAAAATGGGCGGTGTCGAAATAAATGATAAGGAATTTTCTTCCGCTGATGAATATAAAAAACTTCATGATTATGTAAAGCGGATTTTTAGAAGACCCAAGAAGGACATTGCACCGAAGCGAAGGGCTAGGTGAAGAAGTGACAAAGGAACCGATCACTGATACCTGCACCGAGCCGAGTCGAAGTGACTGACAACAAACTCTTTATTATTAACCCTTGCCTATTGCGCAATGACTATTTTGCCAATTGCCTATTGCCTAATTAGAGCGAAGTAACAAACATCCATACAACAAAGCATCCAAACATTCTTTCATGCAATCATACGATCTTGTTATTTTAGCTACCGATCATGATGCATTTAACTATAAACTCATAACTCAACATTCAATCATCCAAGCAACCTGACCCGTGAAATGTGGTTTTTACTATTTTATGGGACCAAACATTCTTTCATGCAATCATCCAAACCCTAAGTACGATTTACGATTTACAATTTAACATTTATAATTTATAATTAAGCCTGTCCATTGTGCCCATTGCCTTGTTCTTCCAAAACTATTTCCAAAATAGGCCGTGTAAAATCTTTAAAGCTCGTAAAAGAGAAGGGTAATAATCTAATCGTATTTCTAATCGTATTTCATTTTCCCTTTTTTTATATTTAATTTGTATTATAAAGTTGAAGATTAATTTTTGAAGAATGGAGAATTTAAATGGAAAGAATTACTATAAGTCATAATGCGTTAAAAAAAATAATGCGTGAATCGTTTGAGGATGTATTAACTGAGCGAAAGGATCTGATAGGGGATGCTGTAGTAGAAGCTATGGAAGATATTGGCCTAGCCAGAGCAATGGAAGAAGGCCGTACCGGAGAAAAAGTAGATCTGATAGGATTTAAGAAAAGACTCAATACCATTATCAAACGCTCTAAATGAAGATCAAAATAGAAAAATCCTTTGGACGGGATGTTGATAATATCACAGAAAAGAAATTATTGCTAAACCTGCAAAAAATTATTTCCAAATTAGAAAATGCTAAATCAATACATGAAATCCCGCATATAAAAAAAATTAAAGGTTACAATTCATTCTATCGAATAAAAATTGGGGATTATCGATTAGGTTTGGAAGCGGTTTCTAATCAGGAAATAAACCTCATTAGATTTTTAAATCGAAAAGAAGTATACCGCTATTTTCCACATTAAATAATAGAGTCCCTGCGAAATAAGTAAAAAAAACAACTGTTCACTATTGCCTATCGCCTATTTCTGATTTCTGGTTTATCATTTATAATTTAGACTGTTCACTCTTTAATTAATAATTTATCCTTATAATTTCTAATTTATCATTTATAATTTAACATTTATCATTCATAATTTGACATTTATAATTAAGATTTACACTGATCACTAATACCTGCACTGAGCCGAGTCGAAGTGACTGATTTCTTACTTCTGATTTCTAAATTCTTAATCATTCATCATTTATAATTTATAATTAAGCTAATTGCTAACAGCTAATAGCTTTGTCTTAATTCTGTATTAACAATACTTTGAGAATAACTCAAAAACTTAGGGGTAAATAAATGAAAGCAGTAATTTTAGTTTACCCGGCTTTGACGGGCCGGTGGACTTGGTACACGTCTAAGCGAAGAAACCACAATTAAACCAAAACCAATGGTTGAAGAGGGTGTGTTAAAATAGTTTATCGAGCAGATTTTGGAATTTCAAAAAAGTAAAAACAAAATATTTTAGAAAAAGAAGATTTAGAAAATTTTAAGAATAAATTGGAAGATAAATGCTTAACGATAAAACAATTTTGGTTACTGGTGGTACAGGTTCCTTTGGCAAGAAATTTATTAAAACAATTTTGGAGAGATATGAACCTAAAAAGGTAATTGTTTATAGCCGAGATGAATTAAAACAATTTGAGATGCAGGAATCTGCTACTTTTAAACCTTCCGATGAAAAAATAAGGTATTTTATTGGAGATGTGCGTGATCTCGAAAGATTAAAACGTGCAATGGAGGATGTAGATATTGTTATTCATACAGCCGCATTAAAGCAAGTTCCAGCTGCAGAGTACAATCCATTTGAAGCTGTTAAAACAAATGTTATTGGAGGACAAAATGTGATTGATGCCGCAATGGCAACAAGCAGTGTAAGAAAAGTTATTGCATTAAGCACTGACAAAGCTGCCGCTCCAATTAATTTATATGGTGCAACAAAATTAACTTCAGATAAATTATTTATTGCGGCTAATAATTATAAAGGTAAAAGAAATATTAAATTTTCTGTAGTAAGGTATGGAAACGTTATGGGCAGCAGAGGTTCAGTAATTCCATTCTTTATTAATAAAAGTAAAGATGGCATTTTGCCGATAACTGATGGGCGGATGACAAGGTTTAATATAACCTTGCAGCAAGGTGTAGATTTTGTAATTAGTTGCCTTGAAAAAATGTGGGGTGGTGAACTGTTTGTTCCTAAAATACCATCATATAAAATTATTGACCTCGCAAAAGCGATTGATCATAATTGTAAACTTGAAATTGTAGGCATAAGACCTGGGGAAAAAATTCATGAAGAAATGATAACAGAAACGGATTCTATAAATACAATTGAATTTGAGAACTATTTTGTAATACTGCCTACTATCTTCAGAGAACTTTGGGATAAAGAAAAATTTAGAAAAGAAAGCAACGGGACTGCAGGAAACTATTGTGAATTTGGATTTAAATATAACAGCGGTACCAATAAACATTTTTTAAGCGTTGAGGAATTGAAAGCATTAGTAAAAACAATTTGATCGGGGAAAAATAAAACGATGAAAAATATTTTTACTCTAAAAAATAAAGTGGCTGTTGTAACTGGTGGTTATGGTTATCTTGGGTGCGCTATATCATTCGGCTTGGCAGAGGCCGGAGCAAAAGTATATTTAACCGGCGACGATAGGAGAAAGTTAAAAACTGTTTTAAATTCGGATCATAAGAATAATTTAGAAATTGGCTTTTTAGACTTGCGTAGTTTAAATAGTATAAAAAAAAGCTTGGAAAAAATCTGGAACAAAGAAGGTAAAATAAATATAGTAATTAATAATGCTGTATACGGCAAAGTTGGTAGTTTAGATTTGACGAATGAACTGGAATGGTCTGAGGGGCTAGATGGTACGGTCGGTGGAGTTTTCAGAGTCACCAAATCTGCTCTACCTTTTTTACAAAAAAGCAAAGGAAGTTCTATAATTAATATTTCCTCAATGTATGGAATTGTATCTCCCGATCCTTCAATCTATGATAATACTACAAAGGTCAGTCCACCTAGTTACGGTGTGGGCAAGGCAGGAATAATCCAGTTTACAAAATATGCGGCTTGCCATTTCGGAAAATTAGGCATAAGAGTAAACTGTATTTCTCCGGGACCATTTCCAGATCCTAAAATTAATAATTCGCCAAAATTCATTGAAAATTTAAAGAAAAAAAATCCATTAGGCCGAATTGGTAAACCACCAGATATAGTGGGCACAGTAATATTTTTAGCTTCTGATGCATCAAGTTTTATAACAGGCCAAAATATTTGTATTGATGGTGGTCGGACGGCATGGTAAAAAAAACTAATGTTACCGCAATAGTACAGGCTAGAACAGGTTCAACCAGATTTCCTAATAAAGTGTTTGCGGATTTATCCGGTAAACCGATGATTTGGCACATAGTTAATAGGTTACGTTATTGTAAAAAAGTGGGAACGATTGTTTTAGCTACTACTAAAAACACAGCAGATGAAAAATTGGAAATCTGGGGCAGAGATAATAATCTTATTGTTTATCGCGGAAGTGAAAATGATGTATTAGATAGATATTTTAATGCAGCGTTAATTTCTAAGGCAGAGATAATTTTAAGAATAACTGCTGATGATCCCTTTAGGGATCCAGCAGTCATTGATAAAGTGATCAGTTTATTATTAACAAATAAACTTGATTTTGCATATAATAATTATCCACCAACTTTTCCTGAAGGATTAGACGTGGAAGTGTTTACTTTTGATGCTTTAGAAAAAGCACAAAATGAATCTACCCATGACTTTGAACGAGAACATGTGACGCAATATTTTTATAGACATCCTGAAAAATTCAAGCAAGAGAATTTTTTAAATAATAAAAATGTTTCTGATCTAAGGTTAACAGTTGACACAGAGAAAGATTTAGAATTAGCAAAATTAATATACAAGGAATTGTATAAAAGCGGTGAGATATTCGTGTTAAATGATATTTTGAAATTATTGAAAGAAAAACCTTGGTTAACTGAAATAAATAGTAATGTTAAAAGAAGCGCTATGTATTCCGATCTAAATTAATACGGGAATTAAAGTGAGAAGATTTACTGATCTTGAAAATAAGTATGTAATAGAAGCAATTGAAAATGAATTTAGAACGTCGCTTAATAGCGCGTTTAATACTAAATTGGAAAGTAAATTTGCTGAAAAATTTGGAGTTAATTACGCAATTGGACATGTAAACGGTACGCAAACCTTACACACAGCATTGCATTCTTTGGCAATTGGACAAAATGATGAAGTAATTGTTCCGCCGCTTACTATGTCAAGCACTGCAATTGCTGTTTTGCAGAATGGATCAATTCCGGTTTTTGCTGATGTTGATTTAGAAACTTTTAATATAAGTCCGGATGCAATTAGAAAGGTTATAACTTCTAAGACAAAAGCGATTATGACAGTTGCCTTGTACGGGCTTTCACCGGATTATGATGAAATTTTAAAAATATGTAGAGAACATAATCTTTTTTTAATTGAGGATAATGCAGAATGTTTTCTTAGTGAATATAAAGGAAAGTTGGTTGGGCAATTTGGCGACTTCGCAAGCTTTAGCTTCCAGGCAAGTAAGCACCTTACATGCGGGGAAGGTGGAATGCTAATTACGAATAATGAAATTCTTGCTAATGCTGCAAGACGGTTTAGCAGTTTAGGATATGCCGGCGTAAGCTCCAAACAGGGGAAAATAGCACGGAATGATATTCAAGATCCAAGTTATAGCAGGCATATTAGTCTGGGTTTTAATTATAGGATGTCTGAAGTTAATGCTGCAGTACTATTAGGGCAATTGGAACGGGCGGAGGAATTAGTTGAACACCGAATAAAAGTAGCAAAAATTTTTGATGAAGCATTAAAAAATAATTCTTTACTAAAAAGACAAGCTGAGCCTGCAGGATATAAAAACACGTATTGGTCGTACAGTTTGACTCTAAATACGGAAAAACCGGAAATTGATTGGTA
>Ga0082335_1002305_pt1 | contig 36262 bp, 33 predicted proteins | sample Subgrocontami58m_FD_72375 | JGI IMG/M metagenome (GOLD analysis project Ga0082335, IMG submission 72375) | Subsurface groundwater microbial communities from S. Glens Falls, New York, USA - GMW37 contaminated, 5.8 m (SPADES assembly) (version 2) ... | reverse complement strand
GCCCCCAACCCCATCCACGGGGGGCAGGGGATCGTCCGCAGCATCCTGTTGTTGGAGGGGCGGGACCAGCAGCAACTGGCGGCGCTCGGCGACGTGCGGGCGCCGAGCCTGGCCGATCTGTTCGTCGCCATCATGAGCAGTCGCAGCGGGCGGGCACAAGGAGCGACCCAATGAACACTCCATCGAATGTGATGGCGGAATCGCCGTCGCGGTCCGAGGCAGTGGCGCCGGTGGAGATCCCGGCGGCGCGGCGCCTGGCCTGGTCGATGCGGCGCGAGCTGTGGGAGAATCGTTCCATCTACGTCGCGCCGCTGGCTGTCGCCGCCATCTTCCTGGCCGGCTTCCTCATCGGGCTCATTGGTCTGCCGGACAGGATGCGTGCCGCCCTGGCGCTCGGCCCGATGGAGCAGCGTGAGGCGATCGAGCAGCCGTATGTGATCGCTGCCATCATGCTCATGGCCATCGCGCTGATCATCGCGGTGGTCTACTGTCTCGATGCGTTCTACGGGGAGCGCCGCGATCGCAGCATTCTTTTCTGGAAATCGCTGCCGGTCTCCGATCTCACGATCGTACTCTCCAAGGCGAGCATTCCAATCCTGGTGATTCCGCTGGTGACGTTCGCGGTCACCGTGGCCACCCAGTTGATCATGCTGCTGGCGAGCAGCGCCGTGCTCGCAGGCAGCGGCATCAGCCCCGGGACGTTGTGGGCGCACGTGCCGTTCTTCAAGACCTCCCTGATCAATTTCGGCCACCTCGTCGTGTACCACGGCATCTGGTACGCGCCGTTTTACGGGTGGCTGCTGATGGTGTCAGCCTGGGCGAACCGCGCCCCGTTTCTCTGGGCCACGCTCCCGCCCATCGCGATAGGTGTCGTCGAGAGGATGACCTTCAACAGCTCGCATTTCGCCGCGATGGTGCGGTACCGCTTCATGGGCGACCCGGAACCGCTGGCGGCCGCAGGCGGGATGACGATGGACATGCTGGGATCGCATTCCCCGGGTGAATTCCTGACCAGCCCGGGGCTGTGGTTTGGCCTGGCCGTCACCGCGGCATTCCTGTTCGCGGCGGTCCGGCTGCGGCGCCATCGCGGACCGATCTGATCTCGAGTAGCGAGTTGTTTATGCCCTGACGCTTTGCTGACGCACTAGCATGATCGACGGCACCACCTGCCACAGCGACGCCGAACCCGATGCTCAGCAGAACGAGGGCATGTGCATCGGGACGGCCCGGCCATCCGCGCCGATGATCGGCGAGGAGAGCCGTTGGCTAGTGCTTATGCCGCCACCACGTACAGGGCGGTCGGTATTGACGGCATCCCGCCCCCGCAACCAACCTTCTTCCCCGATAAACACTCATCGAAATGCACTGGCCGAAAGGCCGCGTGTGTATTACGTGTGGTTCACTTCCTGGGACCTCGTGCCTGCTGCGCCTCCTGGATGATCTCGATCCACAGCTCGAGCGTGCGGTGGTCCGTGCAAGACCGTAGAGCATCGTGACCACGAAGCCGCCGCAACAATGCAGGCGCACGTCGTGGGCGACGCTCAAGTCGAGATCCATCAGAAACCCGCGCCACGGCTCGGCGAGTTCAAGCGGCATACGACAGGTGCTCCGGCACGAGGCTGGTCAGCAGGTTCCAGTGCTGCGCCTGCGCGGGGCGCCGCTGGCGGAGCCACCGGCGCTCGGCTTGGGTCATCGACTCGCGGCAGAGCGTGTCCTCACGTACCAGTCGCGACGGTTCGAGCTGCTGCTCGACGGCCGCGAGCGTTGCCGCCGTGACCGTCTGTCCCTTTCGTTCGGCCACTTGGCGGGCGAGGGCTACGACGAACCCGAGGCGGTTGTGCAGGTCGTGCAGCTTGGCCTGCGCGAAGAAGCGACAGGTACGTTTGCGAGACGCCAAGACGGGCTGCAGCTCGCTCTTGGGTCCACCCCTTCTGCTCTCGCGCCTCGCGCAACCAATTCGCCGGCATTGTGCTTATCGCGCCTCGGTCCACGGGCCGCCCGGTTCCCACTTGCGCTGCCAAGGCCCGTTGGTCGCGGCGGCCAGGAGTGCGGGCCACAGGAAGGCTCTCAGCGTGCCAATAGTCTGAGAGAGATCGGGATGATCGGCGCCCCGGATCCGGCCTACGAATGCGTCCCATTGCCGGCGCTTCTGCGGATCGGCGGCAAATTCGTCGGTCAGAGCGAGCGGCGGATCCGATGGCAGCGGTGTTCGTCGTCGTTCGAAGGTTGCGCTGATCGCGAGACGCAGCGGTTCGCCGTCGAACGGCCTGCTCACGGCGAGGCGCCGGATATCGAAGAAGTCTTTCATTCGGCTGTTCGCCAGGGCGAGACGAACCATCGCTTCGGTCTTCTCGGCGATCGAGGTCTCCGGTCTATAGACACGTAGCCACACGAGCAGGAGTGCCGCACCCTTCAGGATGAAACGGTCGGCGAACTCCGACTTCGAAAGGCCCTACAGCAGACGCTCGCCGCCGAATCTGGCCAGCGTGAGCTGGTGCTCGACGTCGAGTTCGTGGCTCCGTTGGACGAGCCGCGCCTGAATCGAGGCGACGATGTTCTTAGGGCCACCGGGCTTCACGGAACGGCCGTTTCGAGATAGGGCTGCATGACGCGCTGAACGCGGAGTCGCTTCGCGATCCGATTGAGCTCATCGAGGTTGAGGCGTTTGCTGCGCCACGCCTCAGTGAGCGCCTCAAGAGCCACGTCCAGGCCGACCGTGTTCCTGAACCGGAAGCAGTCCGCGACCGTGCGGGCGACACTGTAGACTCTCACGCCCTGGCCCTCGATGCGATGCACCTCGACGCCAAGATCGAACAGCGCGGGCGAGATATTGATCACGCGAAGGGGCGGGGCCTGGAGTCGAGGCACGCGGGTTCCGCGAGGGACGCCAATCCAGACCTGGTGCGGAAGCTGGGTTCCGATGCCGTGGAAGCGGAGAGCCGAAACCAGGCACACGACGGAGCCTGGGACGGAGCTTGTCGCCATCACAAGGTCATGCTGTGAGGTCCGTGGCTTCGCAGGTAGCCGATATCGGCCCGGACCGACCTTTTCCAGTTCACCTGTCCTGGCCATTCGCGTTAGCGCCCCGGTATGAATCCCCAGCTCGGCGACATCCCGAGCTCTGAGAAGCGAGCGGGTCCTGGCAAGCTTCAGCAGGCGGGTGCTGGCCGATCGCCAGGGATTACGGCGTGCAATTGCCGAGAAGTGGTCAGACGAAGACGCATACACGAGCTACCGCGCAACCGACCTTTCTCTTTAGATTTTCACGGTTTCGACGGTCGCGGCTGCCGTCTCCACAATGTCTCTACGACCGGGGAGGATGCAGGAGCATCCGGGAGGACGCCAGTGGACGTCCCGAGTCCCAAGTCCCGAATCCCGAGTCCCAAGTCCCGAATCCCGAGTCCCAAGTCCCGAATCCCTAATCCCGAATCCCTAATCCCGAATCCCGAGTTGACAGCCCGGCCGGAACTGAATGAACATTCATTCAGTCCATGGCGTTGAACGCTGTCGCCCGCCGCGCCCGACCGTTGCACGCGGACCCGCCGCCGAGCCCGAAACGCGACGCGATCCTGCGCGCCGCCATCGACGTCTTCGCCGAGCGCGGCTACTTCAACGCCCAGGTCGCCGACGTCGCCCGCGCCGCCGGCGTCGCCGCCGGCACGGTCTACCTCTACTTCAAGAGCAAGGACGACCTGCTGGTCTCGATCTTCGAGCGCAGCATGCGCGACGGCCTCGCCCACGGCCGCGCGGCCGTCGCGGACCTCGGCGACCCGTGCGAGCGCCTGCGCCGGCTCGCCCACGGCCACCTCGCGCGCCTCGGACACGACCGCAACCTGGCCGTCGTGTTCCAGGTGGAGCTGCGGCAGTCCACGAAGTTCATGGAGCGCTTCTCCTCGACGCTGCTGCGCGACTACCTCGGCCTCATTCGCCAGGCCATCGCCGACGGCCAGCGCGAGGGCCGCTTCCGCGCCGACATCAAGCCGACGGTGGCGGCGAAGATGCTCTTCGGCGCGCTCGACGAAATGGCGACCAACTGGATCCTGAGCCGCCGCCGCTATTCCCTCGAGGCCGACGCCGACGCCGTCGTCGATCTCTTCATCAACGGCGCACGAGCGCGATAAATGATGGCCACGATGCGGTCGGTTGCAGTTCTCGGCGCCGGCACGATGGGCGCGCAAATCGCCGCGCATTTCGCGAACGCGGGCGTGCCGGTCGCGCTGCTCGACCTGACCGCGGACGTCGCGCGCGAGGGCCTGAAACGCGCCCGCGCGCTCAAGCCCGATCCGCTGTTCACGCCGGACGCCGCGGCGCTGATTACGACCGGCGGCTTCGACACCGACCTCGCCGCCCTTTCCTCCGCCGACTGGATCATCGAAGCCGTCGTCGAACAGCTCGCGGTGAAACGCGCGCTGCTCGAGCGCGTGGATGCGGTGCGCCGGCCAGGGACCATCGTCACGTCGAACACCTCGGGCATTCCCATCAGGGCGCTCGCCGAGGGCCGCAGCGACGACTTCCGCCGGCACTGGCTCGGCACGCACTTCTTCAATCCTCCGAGATACCTGCGGCTGCTCGAGGTGATCCCGACCGCAGAGACCGATCCGGCCGTGGTCGAGCGCGTGTCGCACTTCGCCGATCACCGCCTCGGCAAGGGCGTCGTCGTCGCGAAAGACCGGCCGAATTTCATCGCGAACCACATCGGCATCTACGGCGTGATCCAGGTGCTGCGCGCGCTCGAATCGGGTCAGTGCACCATCGAGGAAATCGACGCGATCACGGGTCCGGCGCTCGGCCGCCCGAACAGCGCGACGTTCCGGACGATGGACATCGCGGGCATCGACGTCCTGGCGCACGTGGCGAACAACCTGCATCTCGAGGTGCCCGGCATCGTGACGTCGCTCGTCGAGCGCGGATGGATCGGCCAGAAGGCGGGCCAGGGCTTCTACAAGCGTCAGCCTTCGACCGGGTCGGGCTCCGAGATCCTCACGCTCGATCCCGCGACCTTCACCTACCGCGTGAAGCAGCCCGCGCGGCTGCCGTCGCTCGAAGCCGCGCGCTCAATCGACAACGTCGGCGAGCGGATCAAGACGCTGTTCCTCGGACGCGACAAGGTCGGCCAGTTCCTCCGCGATACGCTCGGCCCGACGCTGCTCTACACCGCCCGCGTGACGCCGGACGTTGCGTACTCCATCGACGATGTCGACCGCGTGATGCAGTGGGGCTTCGGCTGGGAGCTCGGGCCGTACGAGATCATCGACGCGATCGGCATCCGCGAGCTTGAATCGGCGATGGCCGATCGCGCGATCGGCGATCGCGAAGCGCTTCCCGCGCTGATGGCCGAGGTGCTCGCGGCGGGGCGCAATCGCTTCCGCGACGGCGCGGTCCCGCCCTCGGCGCCCGACCTCCAGATCCTGAAGTCGGCGAAGGATCGGCAGAAGGTCGTGCGCAGGAACGCCGGCGCGAGCCTCGTCGACCTCGGCGACGGCGTGCTCGCCCTCGAGTTCCACGCGAAGATGAACGCGCTCGGCGGCGATCAGATCCAGATGATCCACGCCGGCGTGAAGGAGGCCGCCGCGAACTTCGCGGCGCTGGTGGTCGGCAACGACGCGCCGAACTTCTCCGCCGGCGCGAACCTCATGCTGCTGCTGCTCGAAGCGCAGGAAGGCAACTGGGACGAGATCGACCTGATGATCCGCGCGTTCCAGGCGTCGACGCAGGCTCTCCGCTACGCCGACATCCCGGTCATCGTCGCGCCGGCCGGCCTGACGCTCGGCGGCGGCTGCGAGATCGCGCTGCACGGCGACCGCGTGCAGGCGGCCGCCGAAAGCTACATCGGGCTCGTCGAAGTCGGCGTCGGTCTCATTCCCGGCGGCGGTGGGACGAAAGAGATGCTCGCGCGCGCGGTCGCGGGCCTGCCGCCCAAGCATGCCGACCTGCTGCCCTTCGTCCAGCGCGTCTTCGAGACGATCGGTTTCGCGAAAGTCTCGACCAGCGCGGCCAACGCCCGGCGCCTCGGCTTCCTCGGCGAGGCCGATCGTGTGACGATGAACCGCGAACGCGTGATGGCGGACGCCGTGGCGTACGCGCTCGAGCGCGTGCGCGAAGGCTACCAGCGTCCGGCGCCTCGGACCGCGATTGCGGTGGGCGGCGACACCGTGCTGGCGGCGCTCAAGCTCGGCATCCACCTCGCGTGGCGGGGCGGGCGCATCAGCGATCACGACGCGGTCGTCGGACGCGCGCTGGCGCACGTCCTCGCCGGCGGGTCGCTGCCGCATCAGACGACCGTCAGCGAGCAGTACCTCCTCGAGCTCGAGCGCGAGGCGTTTCTCAAACTGTGCGGCGAGCGCAAGACGCTCGAGCGGATCCAGCACACGCTGAAGACCGGAAAGCCGTTGAGGAACTAGGCAGGCCTGAAGGCCTGCACTACGAAGACATGCAGATCGTCGACCGCGGAAGCGGACCGCCTCTCGTGCTGATTCCCGGGCTTCAGGGCCGGTGGGAGTACTTGCGCCCGGCCGTCGACGCGCTGTCCAGCTCCTTCCGCGTGCTGACGTTCTCGCTGGGCGCGGGCGATCTGGATGGCTGCGCACAGCAGGTCGCCTCGGTGCTGGCGGAGAAGCGGATCGCCCGCGCGACGATTTGCGGCGTGTCGTTCGGCGGCCTGGTCGCCGTGCGCTTCGCCGCACAGCACCCCTCGCGCTGCGACGCGCTGATCCTCGCCTCGACGCCCAGTCCCGTTCCACGCCTGCGGCGGCGGCACAGGATGTACGTCCGCGCGCCGTGGATGTTCGGCCCGGTGTTTCTCGTCGAAACGCCGTGGCGCCTGCGGCCCGAGGTCCGCGCGGCGATTCCGGACGCGCGGGCGCGCCGCCTCTTCTCGTTGCGGGCGCTTGGCACGGCGTTCAGCGCTCCGGTGTCGCTGTCGCGCATGGCCGCTCGCGCCAGGCTGATGTCGTCGGTGGACGTGAGACCCGATTGCGAGCGGATCTCGGCGCCGACGCTCGTCGTGACGGGCGAGCGCGATCTCGATCGCGTGGTGCCGGTCGAGGGCTCCATCGAGTACCTGGGGCTCGTCCCCAACGCACAGGCCGTCGTGCTGGCACGCACCGGTCATCTGGGCTCGATCACACGCCCGGACGCATTCGCCGCGCTCGTGCGCGCCTTCACCGAAGATCTTCGTCATGCCGCTGCGTGAGATTCCCGGACCGGCCGGGCGGCTCGAAGCCCTCCTCGACGAACCGGCGCCGGCAGGCGGCATCGGCCCGGACGGTCGCGTGAGCCCGGGGCACGCCGACGGCCTGCGCGCGGCAGTGGTCCTGGCGCATCCGCACACGGAGTACGGCGGCACGATGCACACGAAAGCCGTGTATCAGGCCGCGAAAGCCCTCGGCCGGATCGGCTGCGCCGTGCTGCGCTTCAACTTCCGCGGCGCCGGCGCCAGCGCGGGGAGCTTCACCGACGGCCCCGGCGAGATGGACGACTTTCGGGCCGCGCTCGATTTCATGCACGACCAGTATCCGGGCGCGCCGATGTGGGCGGGCGGGATGTCGTTCGGATCGTGGGTCGCCCTGACGGTCGGCGCCCAGGATCCGCGCGTGTCGACTCTCGTCGGCATCGCGCCGCCGCTGGCGACGTACGACTTCGGTCCGGTCGAGCTAAGCACGAAGGCGAAATTCTTCATTCAGGGCGAATTCGACGAGCTGTGCCCGCTCAAAGAGATGCGCGCCTTCTACGCGCGCGCCGCCGAACCGAAGGAGCTGGTCGTCATCGACGGCGCCGACCATCTGTTCGACGGCAAGGTGAGCGAGGTCGCCGACGCGATCGAAGAGCTATTGGAGGATTGGTCCGGCTGAAGCCGGACACTACCGGCACTGGTGCCGGCCGGCGGAGGTCCTGTCCGACCCGGCGGAGGTCCTGTCCGACCCGGCGGAGGTCCTGTCCGGCCCGGCGTAGGTAGTGTCCGGCTCGGCGTAGGTCGTGTCCGGCTCGGCGTAGGTAGTGTCCGGCTTCAGCCGGACCGAGAGGTTCGTATGCATGAAGCTGTAATCGTCTCCGCTGCAAGAACCGCCGTCGGCAAGGCGCCAGGCGGCACGCTGCGCGGCACGCGGCCCGACGAGCTCGCGGCCGCGGCGATCGGCGAGGCGCTCAAGCGCGCGCCCGGGATCGACCCGGCCGAGATCGACGACGTGATCCTGGGCTGCGCGATGCCGGAAGCCGAGCAGGGCATGAACGTCGCGCGGATCGCGAGCCTCCGCGCGGCGATTCCGGTGAGCGCGTCCGCCGTCACCGTGAACCGCTTCTGTTCCTCCGGGCTGCAGGCGATCGCGTACGCGGCGGAGCGCGTGATGTGCGGCTTCGCGTCGACGATCGTCGCCGGCGGCACCGAGTCGATGAGCCTCGTGCCGATGGGCGGCCACACGATCGCGCCGAACCCGACGCTCATGGACACCTACCCCGATGTGTACCTCAGCACCGGGCTGGTCGCCGAGAACCACGCGCGGGAATCGGGCATCTCACGCGAGGCGCAGGACGCCTTCGCGCTGCGCAGCCACCAGCGCGCGCTCGCGGCGATCGACAGCGGCCGGTTCGCCGAGGAGATCGTGCCGGTCACCGCGACGGTGATCGACGAGGTCCGGCTGAAGCCGGACACCACGCACGATCCGGGCGCACGGCACGATCCCGGCGCACGGCACGATCCCGGCGCACGGCATCCTCACTCGTGGGGTCCGGCTTCAGCCGGACCTTCAACGCGGCAGGTGATCTTTTCCATCGACGAAGGGCCGCGGCGCGACACGTCGGCCGAGGCGCTGGCGAAGCTGCGGCCCGCGTTCCACGCCGGCGGCAGCGTCACGGCGGGCAACTCGTCGCAGACCAGCGACGGCGCCGCCGCCCTCATCGTGACGTCGGCCGCCCGCGCGCGTGAGTGCGGCCTGACGCCGATGGCGCGCTTCGTCGCCTTCGCGACCGCCGGCGTCGAGCCGGAGCGCTTCGGCGTCGGTCCGATCCCGGCCATCCGCAAGGCCCTGAAACTCGCCGGCCTGACGCTCGACCAGATCGATCTCATCGAGCTGAACGAGGCCTTCGCCGTGCAGGTGCTCGCGTGCCTCGAGGCCCTGCCGATCGACCTCGAGCGGCTGAACGTGAACGGCGGCGCCATCGCGCTCGGGCACCCGCTCGGCTGCACCGGCGCGAAGCTGACGACGACGCTGCTTTACGAGATGAGGCGGCGAAACGCGCGCTACGGGATGGTGACCATGTGTGTGGGCGGCGGCATGGGGGCCGCCGGCATTTTTGAGAGAATGTGATTATGGCAACCACGACCGCTCCGACCACGACCTCAATACTCCGCGGCGGCGAATGGCTCCTGCAGCCGGCGGCCGCCGACAGCGTCTTCACACCCGAGCGCCTCACCGAGGAGCACCGGCTGATCGGACGGACAGCCCAGGAATTCGTGGACAACGAGGTGCTGCCGAAGCTCGACCGCCTCGAGGAAAAAGACTGGACGCTCTCGCGCGAGCTCGTCCAAAAAGGCGCCGAGCTCGGACTGCTCGGCGTCGACGTGCCGGAGGCCTACGGCGGCCTTGGCCTCGACAAGGTCACCTCGCTCGTCGTCAGCGAGAAGCTGGGGGGATCCTCGTCCTTCGGCGCGACCTTCGGCGCGCACGCCAACCTGACCATCGTCCCGATGGTGCTGTTTGGCAGCGAGGCGCAGAAGCAGAAGTACCTGCCGAAGCTGCTGTCGGGCGAGATCATCGGCGCGTATGCCTTGAGCGAGTCGGGAGCCGGATCCGACGCGCTCGGCGCGCGGACGAAAGCGACGCGGCTGCCCGACGGCAGCTTCGTGCTGAACGGCGAGAAGATGTGGATCACCAACGGCGGCTTCGCCGACCTGTTCGTCGTCTTCGCGAAGGTGGACGGGGAGCAGTTCACGGCCTTCCTGGTCGAGCGCGGCTTCGGCGTCAAGAGCGGCAAGGAAGAGCGCAAGATGGGCCTGCACGGCTCGTCGACGACGGCCCTCATCTTCCAGGACGTAAAGGTCCCCGCCGAGAACGTGCTCGGCGAGGTGGGCAAGGGGCACAAGGTCGCGTTCAACGTGCTGAACTTCGCGCGGTTCAAGCTGGGCGCGATGTCCGGCGGCGGCGCGCAGGGCGCAATCGCGGAAAGCGCGAAGTACGCCGCGACCCGTCGCCAGTTCGGCCAGCCGATCGCGTCCTTCGGCGCGATCAAGCACAAGATCGGCGAGATGGTCGTCCGCACGTACGCCGTCGAAAGCCTGCTCTACCGCATGGCCGGCCTGGTCGACGCACGCATCGCCGCGACGCCGCACGACGCGACCGACGGGTCCGCGGCGCTGGCGGCGTTCGAGGAGTACGCGGTCGAGGCGTCGATTGCCAAGGTCGCGGGCAGCGAAGCGCTCAACTACGTGCTCGACGAGAACATCCAGATCCACGGCGGCAACGGCTACGTGCGGGACTACCCGGCCGAGCGGCACGTCCGCGACGCGCGCGTCAACCGCATCTTCGAAGGCACCAACGAGATCAACCGCCTGCTGATTCCCGGTATGCTGATCCGCCGCGCCGTGAAGGGCGACCTGGCGCTCATCCCGGCGGCCAAAGCCCTGCAGGACGAGCTGCTCGGTCCGCCGTCGATGCCCGAGGCCGACGAGGGCGTGCTGGCGGACGAGCGGCGCGCCGTAAGCGCGTTCAAGAAGACCGCGCTCATGGTGTTCGGCGTCGCGATGCAGACCTACGGACAGAAGCTCACCGACGAGCAGGAGGTGCTGATGCACCTCGCCGATATCGCGATCGACGTCTTCAGCGCCGAAAGCGCGACGCTCCGGGCGCAGGCCGCCGCCCTCGGTCAGGCGCCGCGCGCGGCGCTGCACGTCGACCTTGCGCGGGTCTTCGTTAACGACGCGGCGATGCGCATCGACGCGTCCGCGCGCCAGGCGCTCGCAGCCATGGTGGACGGCGACGCGCTCCGCACGATGCTTGCGGCGCTGCGCCGGCTGCTCAAGGTGACGCCGATCAACACGACCGTGATGCGACGCCGGCTCGCCGATGCGACGGTGGAGCGCGGGGGGTATCCGCTTGGGTAGTTCCGTGGGTCAGGTGGGTCAGGTGGGCCGGGTGGGTCAGGTGGGCCGGGTGGCGCTCGCGTTTCTCCTGTTTACGAGCGCCTGTTCGCCCAAGCCGCCCGACGACCGGGATTACGCGACGAAGATCGCGGCGGCGCGCGCGGCGAAAGACGCCGAGTTTGCGCGCAGTGACGATCCGATCCCGACGCCGCGGCACGCCCAGTTCCTGCCGCTCGCGTACTTCCCGATCGATCCGGATTACAACGTGCCGGGGACGCTCAAGCCGATCAACGATCCCACGATCATCGAGATGCCGACCTCCTCGGGCGCGAACCGGCAGATGCGGCGCGTCGGCACGCTGGAGTTCGCGCTCAAGGGACAGGAGCTGAAGCTCACGGCATTCAACGAGGTGGGCACCGACCCCAGCTCCCTCTTCGTGGCGTTCAGCGATCTCACCAGCGGCACCGAAACGTACGCGGCGGGCCGCTTCATGGACCTCTCGCGAAACGCAACCGGCATCTACGAGGTGGATTTCAACCGCGCGTACATCCCGTACTGCTACTACAACCCCACGTACGAATGCCCGTACCCGCCGCCGGAAAATCGTTTGAAGATTCCGATTCGAGCGGGTGAAAAAATCAAGAGTTAAAAGACCATAAGGCAAGTTTCCCCAGCGTGCTCAAAGCCATCGTTTTCGATTTCGACGGCGTCATCGCGAACAGCGAACCGCTGCACTTCCGGGGGTTCCGCGACGTGCTGGCGGAGGAAGGCGTCACGCTCGCCGAAGCCGACTACTACGCGCGCTATCTGGGTTACGACGATGTCGGCGTGTTTCGAGCGGTTGGCGTGGAGCGCGGGGTCGGCTGGACCCCCACCGAGATCCTCGACTTCGTCGCGCGGAAGGCCGTGCGGCTCGAAGCGCTCGAGCGCGACGTCTCGATCCTGTTTCCCGGCGCCGCCGACGCCGTCCGCCGCGCCGCCGCGGCCGTGCCGCTCGCGATCGCATCCGGCGCGCTCGGCGCGGAAATCCGCCGCGTGCTGGATCGTGAAAATCTGACGAGGTACTTCCCCACCATCGTCTCCGCCGAAGACACGCCCGTGAGCAAGCCGGCGCCCGATCCGTATCTGCGCGTTTTGGCGCAACTCGCCGACGTGCTCGGCGAGCGGCTGTCCCCCGGGACGTGCGTGGCGATTGAAGATTCGCACTGGGGCCTGCAATCGGCCCGCGCCGCCGGCCTCAAAACCGTCGGCGTCGCGCATACCTACGACGCGTCTGCGCTTGGGGACGCCGACCTGGTCATCGGGGGGCTGGACGCACTCGATATTGAACAACTGGTCAAAGTCTGTTCCCGATAGCCGGACCAATCCAAGCCCTTGGGTTCAGGGCTCTTTCTGGCTCTTCCACAGCCCTTTCGCCTTTGCACTCCTCGCGCGAGGCGATGATGCTGATTCATCATCGACCTCTCCGCCACCGGCGCCTGGCTCAGCTACTGCGACTTCGACGCGTTCGAGGAAATGACGATCAACACCGGCGGCTTCGCGCGCGTGCGCTTCCCGACCGCGATCGACGTGTTCAACGTGGCCAACTCGAACACGGTGCAGGCGATCCGCAGCCGCATGAACGCGTCGAACGCGAACCAGATCCAGACGATTCTCGCGCCGCGCGTGCTGCGCGTCGGCGTCCGCGTGAACTGGTAAGCTGCTTTCCTCGTCGCGGGCCGGCTGGTCTGCGGGGATTCTTCACGGGCGGGGCGTCAGGGCCCCGCCTTTTTTGTTATCCTGAAGTTGGTGAATTCGTGATTTGGTGAGTCAGCTCTCAGCCCTCTGCGCTGCTCCTCGCGCGCCGACGCGCCGCTGCCCTTCCGGGCAGTCATCCAACAGCGGGCAAACGGAACAGTGAGGGTCGGACTCTGTACACGTCGTGCCGCCGTGGTGGAAAAGGTAGAGGAAGGCGTGGCGAAAGATCTCGGGGTCCGGCGGCAGCTGCCGCGTGAGCACCTGCTGCACCGATCGCGCAGTTTTCCGAAAGTCGTCGCCAGGCTCGCCATATCCGAGCCGGCGCCCGACGCGGCTGACGCGGGCATCGACCGGCAGGATGGGATGGTCGGCCGCGAACAGCAGCATGCGGTGCGCACCCGCCTCGCCAAGCTGCGGCAGCGGCTTCAGCGCCCGGCGGGCCGCCGCCAGCGGTCCGCGAATGACCGCCGGCAGCTTCGGTGAGCGGCGGAACAGCTCGACGCCGGCGCGGAGAGCGGTGAGGCGATTCTCGGTATACGGACCGGCGAGCTTGACGCTGTCTTCGAGCCTCTTCTGCGGCGCCCGCCACATCGAGTCCGGCGTGAGCGCGGGAATCCGCTTCAGCGCCGCCAGCGCCGCATCGCGCTTCCGCGGCGTCGAGTGCACCGACAGCACTTCCCACACGAAGAGGATGAACGGATCCCGCGGCGGCATCGCGACCGCGCCGTAGAAGGTCTGCAACGCGCTCAGCTGATCCTCGAGCCTCGACACCGCGCCTATCGCGTCCGCGCGATCTCCTCGTAGAAGATCGCCGAAGAAATAATCCCGCCGTGGAAGTTCGCCACGTCCAGCTTCTCGTTCGGCGCGTGCGCGTTCTCGTCCGGCAGACCCACCCCGAACAGCACCGACGGCAACCCCAGTTCTTCCTGGAACGTCGACACCACCGGAATCGACCCGCCTTCGCGCGTGAACACCGGCTTCTGTCCGAAGCCTTTTTCAATCGCGCGGCCGGCCGCCTGGACAAACGGGTTGTCGTACGACGTCATCCACGGCTTGCCGCCGTGCATGCGCGTGATCTTCAGCTCGACGGTCTTCGGCGCGATATCCCGCACGTGCGCCTCGAACAGCTCCGCGATCCTGTCCGGGTGCTGGTTCGGCACGAGCCGCATGCTGACCTTCGCCATCGCGACGGCCGGCAGCACAGTCTTCGCGCCCTCGCCCGTGAAGCCCGACAGGAGCCCGTTCACTTCGAACGTCGGCCGCGCCCAGGTGCGTTCGAGCGTCGTGTAGCCGGCTTCGCCGTAGACCTTCGGGATGCCGAAGTCCTTCCTGAACTTCTTCTCGTTGAACGGCAGCGACGCCCACGCCTTCCGTTCCTCCTCCTGCAACGGCACCACATCGTCGTAGAAGCCCGGGATTCTGATGCGGCCTCCGCGGTCCTTCATCTGGGCGATCATCTGCGCCAGAACGGAGGCCGGGTTTGCCACCGCGCCGCCGAAGGATCCCGAGTGCAGGTCGGTGCTGCTGCCACGCAGGTCGATCTGGAAGTACACGAGGCCGCGCAGGCCATAGCAGATCGACGGCACGCCGCGCGCGAACATCGGCGAGTCGGAGATGACGACGACGTCGGCCGCGAGCTCGTCCTTGTGCGACCGGACGAAGTCGTCCAGGTTCACGCTGCCGACCTCCTCTTCGCCCTCGAGGATGAACTTGATGTTCACCGGCAGGCGGCCGTTCTGCTTCAAATGCGCCTCGACCGCCTTGAAGTGCATGAAGACCTGGCCCTTGTCGTCGGCCGATCCGCGCGCGTAGATTTCGCCGTCGCGCACGGTGGCTTCAAACGGCGGCGACTCCCACAGCTCCAGGGGATCCACCGGCTGCACGTCGTAATGGCCATAGAAGAGGATCGTCGGCGCGCCGGGCGCGCCCAGCCAGTCGCCGTACACGACGGGATACCCCGGGGTGGCGACGAGCTTGACGTTCTGCAGACCGATGCGCCCCATTTCCTCCGCGCACCAATCCGCGCACCGCTTCACGTCGCCGGCGTGCTGGGGCAATGCGCTGATGCTGGGAATCGCCAGCAGCGCCTTCAGCTCGTCGAGATATCGCTCGCGGTTGACGTTGATGAAGTCGATGACCTTGTCCATGCCGATGTCGCTCCGTTAGCGGGTGTCCGTGTCGGCCTCGGCGCCGATCGAGGTGACCGGCAGCTCCAGGTGAAATCGAAATCCGCCGTGGGTCGGCTGCTCGACCTCCAGCGTGCCTCCGTGCGCCGTCATGATCTGATGGCAGGCCGCGAGATCGCCCGACCAGGTCGCGTCGTCGCCGGCGTCCGCGGCCGTGCGATCGTCGACCTCGATGACGAGCCGGTCGAGGAGATCGGTGCGCCTGGTGGCCAGCGTCACGGCCGCGAGCTCGCGCCGGCCGGCCGACCGGGGCGAGGGGCGGGACAGCAGCATGGCAATGACCTTCTCGAGCTGACGCCCGTCCACGTACATCAGCGGCAGGCGCTCCGCGCGCACGAACTGCACGCGCACGCCCGACGCGTCGAGCTCGCTGCGAATCCCGTCGATGGCGCGATCGACGAGGTCGTTCACGTCCTGCCAGCGGCGGCTCAGCGTCGTCGTCTCGGTGAACGCCAGCAGGTTGCGGACGATGCCCGCGGCGCGTGTGGCGTTTTCCTGGATCTCACGGAGATCGACGGCGGACTGGGCACCGAGGGCCCCCGAGGCGAGCATCAACTCCGTGTTGCCGATGACATTCTGCAGCGGGCTCTTGAGCTCCTGCGCGAGGCCCGACACCAGCTGACCGACGCTGGCCAGCTGTTCGTGCTCGCGGGCGTCCGCCCTGGCCGCCGTGAGCTCGGCGCGCAGCGCGGCCAGCGTCCGGCGCCACGACAGTTCGCGGGCGACGAGCGCGGCAGCCAGCGCCGCCGCCACGAGGATTGCTACAGTTTCCATTGACCCGCTTCGTCCCTGACGACCCCTTCGGCCTTGAGCTTTTCGAGGTGCGCGCGCACATTTTCATGCGCGGCCGGCAGCAGCGCCTGCCCGAGACCATCATAGATGGATTCGGCAATGGCCTGCACGCTTGTGCGCCCCGCGCGCAGCGCCTCGAGCACCTGCCGCTCGCGCATGCGGCGGTGGTCGAGATACCCGGTCAGGAGCGCCCGCGGGTCGTCGACCGGCGCGCCGTGCGCGGGCAGGAGCCGCCGTGGCTCGAGCGCAAGGAGCCGCTCGAGCGACGCCAGGTACTGCGCGAGATCCCCTCCCGCGCTCCAGTGGATCATGACGCTGCTGCCGAGCACGACGAGGTCGCCGGTGAAGACCGTGCCGCTCGGCTCGTGCCAGAACGCGACGTGGTCCGGTGAATGCCCCGGCGTGTGCAGGACGGTCAGTGGCTCATCGCCGGCGGCGACCAGGTCGTTGTCGCCGAGCGTCTGCCAGGCCACGCCGTACTGCTCGTCCTCGCCGGGCCACGGCTGCTTGGCGAAGGTCGCCGCCCGGTGCGCGGACGCGATCGCGGGCGCGCCGCCCGCATGGTCGCGATGACCGTGCGTCACCAGCACGGTGTCGAGCTGACCGCGGCGGGCAGCCAGCGTCGACGTCAGGTCCGCGAGATGCTGCGGCTCGCCCACGCCGGCGTCGATGAGGGCCGCCGATCCGCTCTCGCCGATGAGCAGGTAGGTGTTGTTGCCCGGCCCGGTCATCGGACCCGGGTTGCGCGCCGGCAGAAGAATGGGTGAGAACACGCCCTTCCGTCAGAAACTATAGCGAAACGCGGCCAGGACGTGAGAGTTTCGGTGATATTGCCCTAGAAAATCGTCGCTGTGGCCGGCGATGACCACGCCGGTGAAGGTGGCGCGCCAGTGCTGCCCCCGCGCCTGCGAGTACTGGGCCTGGCCCAGCACGCCGTCGCCGTTCTGGCGAACCGCGGTCTCGAAAGCCAGATTCCGGTTCGGATCGATCGTGTACGACGCGCGCCCGACGAGAGAACGCGTCAGGCCGCGGTCGGGCGCAAAGCCGAGCGTCGAGCGATGAACGGTCACGATTTCGCCGGCGTATCCGGCCACGATCGCCCACTCCCCCGCCTGCCGCTCGATCTGCAGCACGTAGACCACGTACTCGTCGGTCGCCGGCGTTGACGAGGTGAAGTAGGCCGCCTCCCCTTTCACGGTGAACCATCGCGTCGGCACGGCGGCATCCGCGCCGTACGTGCGGATCGCGGGATACGTGCGACGGATCACGATCGACGCGGAGCTCGCAGAGCACGCAGAGCAGATCGTCCCTGCGGTCTTTGCGGTCTCTGCGTTCAACGTCGTGACGACGTCGAGGTTGGGCAGGTGATTGAAGCCGTTGAAGAACGACAGCGAGTACTCGAAACCCGATCCGACGTGACCCCAGCGCAGCCCCGTTTCGGATCCGTCCGGGAAGACGCCCCCGGCGTCGACGAGCGGAATTGCCGTCGCGTCCGGCGGCACCGCCGTCCAGCGCTGGTCGAGAAGCGGCACGCGGCTCGGCGTGAGGCGCGGCACCCAGACCGCTTCGAACGTCTCGCTGCCAGCCTGCGCCACGCCGCGGACGCCGATCACGGCGAGGAACTCATTGTCGACGACACCGAGGAAATCGCGCGGCGCGAAGCGGTCGGTCGGGTTGACGATGTCAGCCTTGCCCCATCGGATGAACTGCTTGCCGGCATCGACGGTCAGCGGGCCGTGCGTGAAGGTCGCCGTCAGGCGGCGGATCGATGCGCGCGGGCGTCTCGCCCCGCGATCGCTGACATCGAGGCGCCAGCGATCATCAACCTGTTCGTGCGAATTCGCCCGCAGATCGATTCCGCCGGCGAACTGAATCCATGGCGTCGGCTTGACGAACACATCGTCGCGGACGAGCAGATCGCCGACCGCGCGTGTCGGATCGTTGAGCGCCTGCTCCGGGAAGAGAGACAGCCGGCCTTCGACGAAGCCGCGCTGCGTCAGGGTCTGTGCCACAACAACGGCTTCATGTCGCGAAGTCACGAAGAACACGAAGAGCACGAAGAACGTCTTGTACAAATGTGTCGTCGTGTACCTTCGTGGCCTTCGTGTCTTCGTGATGAATGGTCGCCGCATGTGAGGGCGGCCCTACTGCCTGCGGATCGCCTGCAGCGTGAAGTCTTCGTCCTCGAGCGGCACGTTGTATTCGAGCCTGTCGAGGGTCAGCCGCGTCCGGCTGCCGCGCCGCAGATCGGTCATCTCGAGCTGGCGGGCGGTCCAGATGCCCTGCACGTTCTGGATCCTGGAGTAGCTCAGCCGCCGCACGGCCTGGCCCTTCACGTAGTTCTCGATCCGGGCGAACGCGTAGTTGTCCTTGCGCACCCACACGATCGACCGCGTGTATTGCGACGACTTCGACTCCCGCGGCGTCGACTGAATCTTCCAGCAGACGGCGCCGTCCACCGTCTCGTCCCCGTCCAGGGTGTATTCGTACTGGTTGACGTCGCGCTCCTCGAGGTCCTCGAAGCTGAAGTCGGTGCCGAAGAAGCGCGTGGACCGATCCTGCAGGGCGATGCGGCGGTCGCGCTCGATCGCCGGCGTCCACATCCATTGATCCGACGCGCGGTCTGGATGGTTGACCACGAGCAGCGCGACGCCCTTCACTTCGGCCGGCGCCGTGAAGCGCAGGACCGCCTTGCTCTGCCCGTGCGATCCAAGCCGCTCGAAGCGCCAGCCCTTGTCGCTGACTTTGCCCTTCGCGTCGAACACCTGCAGCAGTCCCTCGTAGCGCTGCGACTTCGCGCCGGTGCGCCTCTGCGCTTCCTCGATGATCTGCCGCGGGTTGTCGGCGGCCCGCACATCGAGCGAGAGCAACGCCAGCGCGAGGCCCAGCCCCACCCGACCCACCTGACCCACCTGACCCACCCGACTCACCTGACCTTTACTCATACTCCAGCGCCTCCACGAGCGACCCGTGCACGGCCGACTCGGCCGGCCAGATGGCCGCGACGAACGCGGCGCCTAGAATCGTCGGCACGAGCGCGAGCACGGTCTCGAGCGGAAACTCGTAGTGGAGCCGCATCCCGCCGATGTCGTGATGCACGATCTGCAGCAGGTAGTACAGGTTGACCGCGCCCAGTGCGAAGCCGAGCACCAGGCCGAGTATGCCGATGCTGAGCGCCTCGAGCCAGATCGTGCGGCGAACCTGCCCGTGCAGCCCGCCGACCGCCCGCAGCACGCCCAGCTCCCGCCGTCGATCGGTGATCGACACGGTCAGCGTGTTGACGATGCCGAGAATCGCGACGAGCACGGCGACGGCGATTTGCACCGACGTCAGCCCGAACCACTGGTCCGTGACCTTCAGGATGTAGCCTCTGAGCTCCGCGTTGGTCAGCACGAACACCTGGCGCTGGCCCGCGTACTTCTCGATAATCCGCTGCCGCACGTCCGCCACCTGAGCGTCAGGCTTCACGTAGACGCGGAACACGTTCACGGAATCGTCGTTCCAGTACCGTACGAAGAGACTGCGGTCCATGAAGATGGTGCCCTGCTGATCGGAGTAGTCCTCGATGATGCCGGCGATCGGCAGGCGGATGAGGCCGTTCGGGGCGGGGACCTCGAGGATTTCGCCGAGCGTCAGGTGCTGCAGCTGCGCGAGGTTGTCGGACACCATCAGGCTCTCGCCCGCAGCGGTCCGGCGGTACATGTCGGCGGCGTTTCCCGCGACCGGCTCACGCCGCGCGGTCTCCGCGATGCTGTTCACTTCGATCGACACGACCATCACCGGCGTCTTCCGGAACTGAATGCGCGCGTCCCTCACCATCTGCACGAGCTTGACCCCCGGTATCGCCGCCACTTCGGGCGCCATCGTCGGCGGAAACCTCATCGTCCGGACGACGATGCTCTGGGACGGCATGATGAAGAGCTCGGGATTGAGCGCCGTTTCCATCCAGCCGATGATCGAATCGTAGCTCGCGCGCGCCATGCCCGCGAAGGCGACGACGAGCGCGAGCGACAGCATCAGCGCCGCGACGCTCGCGGACGTCCGTCGCGGCGACTGAATCAGGCTGTCGGCCGCCAGCGCGCCTTCAACCGGCCGCAGCCACTTCAGGATCGGCCGCAGCCCCTTCGCGAGCGCGAGCGAGAGCAGCGGGCTGAGCAGTAACGCCACGAAGATCGCCAGCGCGTAGCCGATGTAGAAGACGGGCCGCGATCCGCCCGTCGAGAGACAGACGAGCGAGACCACGCCGAGCGAGGTCGCCACCATCGCGCGCAGGCGGCTTTCGCCCGCTGAGAGGACCTGGTACTTGCCCTTCTGCAGCGCCTGGACCGGATCGACGCGCGCCGCGCTCCGCGCGGGGATGGCGGCGGCGATGACGCTGGTCACCACGCCGATGCCGAGCGCCAGGAGGAGCAGCCTTGGGCTGGTGGCGAGCTCGTCGGCGTGCTGCGCGACGCCGTACACGTCGCTGATGAGCGTGCCGATCGACGCCGCCACGCCTCTGGCGATCAGCACGCCGAACACGAGGCCGCCGAGCGATCCGATGAGCCCCGTGACCGCGCTCTCGCCGAGGAAGAGCCAGCGAATCTGCCCGCGCGTCGCGCCGAGCGCGCGCAGGATCCCGATTTCCGAGCGCCGCTGGGTCACGGCGATCGCGAACGAGTTGTAGATGATGAACATCCCGATGAAGAGCGCGAACAGGCTGGAGATGCCGACCATCATCGAGTAGGCGGCGAGCATCGCCTCGAACTGCTGCCCGCGGCCCGAAGGCGGGTCGATCTGGAATCCCGGGCCGAGGACACCGCCCAGTTCCTGCTCACACTCGACCAGCGTGCGTCCGGGCTTGACCGCAAGGTCGATGCGATCGAACGTGCGGCCGCGGCCGAACATCTTCTGCGCCGCGTAGATGTCCATCACCGCAAGGTTGCCGCCGAAAGCGCTGGTGAGGCCGGACGACTTCATGACCCCGCGCACCGTGAACTGCTTCTCGCCCTCCACCGTGCCGAGCACCACGTGGCCGCCGACGGCGATGCCGTTCTTCCCGGCGAATTCCCTCGACAGGATGATCGAGTCGGGCTGCGCCAGAAACACGAGCGGGTCGTCGATGACCGCATCGTCGCCGCTCTCGAGGTCGTAGTCGCGGAGGCTGCGGTCGCCGGTCATGTCGATGCCGAGCACGAGCAGGTTGCCCTGCCCTGTGATGTTCGAGTCCACGACCGCCTCGACGACCGGAACCGCCACCCGCACCGTGGATGCGGCCTGCACTCTCTCGAGCACGTCCTCGCTGAAACCGGCGTCGCCCGCCGTGACCTGCAGCTCGGTCTTGCCGGCGATGCGATCGACCGTCTGCGAAAACGCGAAGAGCACGCTCTGATTGGCGGTGTGCATGCCGACGAAGACGGCGACGCCGAGCACGATGCCGGCGGTGGTGAGCAGCGTCCGCAGGACGTGTTTCCGGAAGTACGGCCAGCTGATCAGCCCGAGGAGCATCATCGGCGCACGTCCTCGACGATGCGGCCGTCGCGCAGCGCAATGGTGCGCTCGCAGCTGTGCGCCACGTTCATGTCGTGGGTGACGATGACGACGGTGGAGCCGAGGCGGCGGTGGAGATCGCGGATGAGCGTGAGGATGTCTTCGCCGGTGCGCGTGTCGAGATTGCCGGTCGGTTCGTCCGCGAGCAGGACCGGCGGGTAGATCGACAGCGCGCGGGCAATGGCGACGCGCTGCCGCTCGCCGCCGGAGAGCTCGTCGGGCAGATGCTGCAGGCGGTGACCGAGCTGGACCAGGGTCAGCAGCTCGCGGGCGCGGGCGTCAACCTGTTGTCGGGGCCAGCCGCGCAGGTGCAGCGGCAGTCCGACGTTCTCGAGGCACGAGAGCGTGGGCAGCAGGTTGAAGAACTGAAAGATGAAACCGACTTTGTCGCGGCGCACCTTCGTCAGGCCGTCGTCGGACAGGCCGGCGAGCGGTTCGCCGTCGACGCGGACCCCTCCGGCGGTCGGACGGTCGAGACCGCCGACCAGATTGAGCAGGGTGGACTTGCCGGAACCGGATGGTCCCATGATCGCGACCATTTCGCCGCGGGGAATCACGAGGTTCAGTCGGTCGAGGGCGGTGACGCGGCGGTGGCCTTCGAACTGTTTGGTGACGTCCGTGAGCTCGATCATCGGCGGCGCGGGACCGGTGGCGGGTGCGGCTCCAGGAACCGGACGAATCGCGGTCGTCATCGGGTCACATCTCTCTTGAAATGGCGACATGTGAAGCGCTCGCACGGAGCGCCGGGGGCCTTAGATGCCTCACGTGCCGCCGAACCCGATGGTCACGTGGCCGTCCTCCACGATGACCGGCACGGCGCGGCGCCCGTTGCTGAACCCCAGCATGCGCTCGAGCCCGGCCGGGTTCTTTTTGACGTTGATGTATTCGAACGAAACGTGCCGCCGCTCATAGTCTTCACGGGCGGCCTGTGTGTAGGGTCAGGTGTCCTTGCCGAAGATCTCGACCATACCGTCATTGTGTCACGTCACGCCCCGTCCCCAACTCCGTCCCCTGCGCGGTAGAATGAGTGATTATCGAAACGTTCACACCCGAAGAATCGCGCGCGCTGGCCCCGTACTTCACCAACACGGACCAGCCCGTCGTCGCTCTCATCAACCTCCCCGAGACGGTCAAGGGCGCGCTGTTCGCGCGCTACTCGCGATCCGCCAAATCGGTACGACGCGTGTTTCTCGACGAGTTCCTCGGCCAGGTGGAACCCGCTTCGGCCCTTCGACAGGCTCAGGACGAGCGGACAGACCAGGGCGTCGGCATCGCGCGCGCCGACAAACTGTACGCGCGCGTGCTCAGCGAGTACGGAGACGACTCGGTCGCGCAGCTCGGCGGCGCCCACATCGCCTGCGAAGGCGTTTCCAACGTGCTGACGAAGGTGCTCGAGTGGGGACGCCTGATGGCGTACCTCGAGCAGTCGACCCGCTACGTCCCCTACACGGATCGCCCGGGCGGAAGGTGGAAATACCACGTGCCCGCGGAACTGGATGGCTCGCCGCTCAGCGACACGTTCATCAGGACCCTCGACCAGGCCTTCGACACCTACGCGCGGTGGATTCCCGCCATGGAAGCCCACTTCCGCGCGAGGTACCCGAAATCGCCCGACGATTCCGACGGCGTCTACAAGTCGGTGATTCGCGCGAAAGCGCTCGACACGCTGCGCGGCCTCCTGCCGGCAGCGACGACGTCGAACGTCGGCCTCTTCGGCACGGGCCAGGCGTTCGAAGCCCTCCTCCTCCGCATGTTCGCGCACCCGCTCGAGGAGGTCCGCGGCTGCGGACAGCTGATGCTGACGGAGCTGCGCCACGTGATCCCGGCGTTCCTCGCCCGGCTGGATCAGCCGAACCGCGGCGGCCGGTGGATCGAGTACTTCGCCGACACGCGGCGCGACTTCCACGCCGTGGCGTGTCCGTTCGTCGACGAGGCCATCGCGGAGCCCCGCGGCGAGGTGACGCTCAGCGACTTCGATCCCGAGGGCGAAACCAAGGTCGTCGCCGCGGCGCTCTACGCCGCGTCCGCGCTGCCCGACGACCAGCTGCTCGCGATCGCGCGCCGGATGTCGGCCGACGATCGCGCCGCCGTGCTTCGCGCGTACGTCGGCACGCGCGCGAACCGCCGCCACAAACCGGGCCGCGCCTTCGAGCGCACCAGCTACCGCTTCGACGTGCTGGCCGACTACGGCGCGTTCCGCGATCTCCAGCGCCACCGGCTGCTCACGCTCGAATGGCAGCCACTCAGCACGCGCCACGGCTACACCGAGCCGGCCGCCATCGAGGAGGCGGGCGCGCTCGCGGACTGGCGCGCCGTCATGGAGCAGTCCGCGGATCTGTACGAGCAGATGATGGCCGACGGCCTGCGCGACGCCGCGCCGTACAGTGTGGTGATGGCCTACCGCGTCCGGTTCTACATGGACATGAACGCGCGGGAAGCGATGCACGTCATCGAGCTGCGCACCTCGCCGCAGGGCCACCCGTCGTATCGCCGCGTCTGCCAGCTGATGCACCGCGCGATCGCCGACACGGCCGGCCACGGGGCCATCGCCGGCGCCATGCGTTTCGCGGATCACTCGGAAGTGGAGCTCGAACGTCTGCAGTCCGAACGGCGGATGGAGAAACAACGATCGGCGACCGCCTCATCGCCGACCGGCGACGTCTAGTCCTTGGTCCAGTAGCGGGAATACTCGTCGAGGAAGGTCAGCGACGCGAGCGACCGCATCCGATCGAAGAACAGAATCCCGTCCAGGTGATCGGCCTCGTGCTGGATGACGCGGGCGGAAAACCCGTGCGCGCGGAGCTCGATGCGATCGCCCCGGCGGTCGAGCGCGCGCAGCCGGATCTCCTTCGCCCGCGGGACCCGTCCGCGGATGTCGGGAATGCTCAGACAGCCTTCCCAGTCTTCCACGACGTCGCCGCCGACCACTGTAATCTCGGGGTTGATGATGGCAAGCGGTTCCCCCTCGCCCTCCTCCTCCCCCGCTCCCTCTCCCTCCGGTTCGAGCGAGGCGACAAACAGCCGCAGGCCCTCGTGCACCTGCGGCGCCGCCAGACCGACACCGTGATATTCGACCATCGTGTCGATCATGTCGTCGATCAGCTTCTGGACGGTCGGGCTCCTGAGCTCGGCTCGCTCGATCGCGGGGGTCTTCGCGCGCAGCACGGGATGCCCCATGCGCGCCACCTTCAGAATCGACATCGCACTGGAATTATACTGGCACCCCGTGGCCTCGCTGGATCCGCACGACGACTCGCACGCCTATCAGTTCTGCCCGCGCTGCAGCGGCCCGCTCGAGCGCCGCGAGCTCAAAGCCACCGAGCCGATGCGCCCGGTCTGCACACGCTGCGGCTTCGTCTTCTACCTCGATCCGAAAGTGGCCGTCGGCACCATCATCCAGACGACGAGCGATCGTCTCGTGCTCGTGCGGCGGGCAATCGAGCCGGGCTACGGCAAGTGGGTGTTCCCCGGCGGATACGTCGACCGCGGCGAGCCGCTCACCGCCGCCGCGCTGCGGGAGGCGCGAGAAGAGTGCGGCCTCCACGTGCGCCTCGACAGCCTCGTGAACGTCTACTCGTACCCCGGCCGCACGCCGGTCATCATCGTCTACGCCGCGACCGCGATCGGGGGCACGCTGTGCGTCGACCAGGAGAACCTGGAAACCGCTGAGTTCGAGAGCACAGCCATTCCCTGGACCGAGCTCGCGTTTCGCAGCACGCAGGAGGCCCTCCGCGACTACCTGAACGGCCTCCGACACCCCATTCCGATCTGACCCCGCCTCTGCACACTATTGCCAGCCGGCCTCCGGTTCGATAACCGGGACTGATTGTACCTGGTCCGCCTCCTGCAGACGATCAGCGCGTCTCTCGCTTTCGCACGGAAAAACCGAACCTTCGCCTTCAGGGGACGCACAGGATCGTGCGCTCCGACACAGGTATGTAAGATGACCAGGTCCCTTTCGTTCGTCGCCGTCGCCGCCGCCTCGGTCCTCGCGGCCGGCTGCGGATTCGAGCACTCGACCAACGTGCTCGTGCCGACCTCGGTCAACGGGAACAGCGGGGCCGGAACCTCCAACGCCAACACCGCGGCAACGCCGTCGCTTGTCGGCCTCTGGGCGGCGAACCCGCTGCCCGCGCTGCCGAGCCCGAGCACGTGCGGCAATTTCCAGTTCCAGATTGCCAGCCAGACCGCCTCGGCGATCTCCGGCACCTTCACGGGCGTCTGCGGCGGCGGCCTGACGGCCTCCGGCAATGCCTCGGGTCAGCTCAACGGGACCGCCGTCGCCATTACGGTGAACGGCACGGCGACCATGCCCGGCATCCCGAGCTGCAGCTTCACGCTGACCGGCAACGGCGCGATCGAGGACAACGGCGACACGCTCCGCGTGCCCTTTACGGGGACGACGTGCCTGGGGCCGGTGAGCGGAACGGAAGTGCTGCACCGGCCGCAGCCTGAGGGGCACGTCACGTTCGATGCGCCAACCCCGGTGTCGCCGGCGCCGAATGCGTTCATCTCCGCCCTGCGTCCGAAGTTCACGGTGACCAACGCGGCGCGGACCGGGCCGGTCGGCGCGGTCTCCTATCAGATCGAAGTGGCCAGCGACGAAGCGTTCACGAGCACATTTGCCACGTGGACTGTCGCCGAGCAGGCGAATCAAACGTCCTTCGATACGCCGAAGGATCTCGCCTACAGCAAGGTCTATTACTGGCACGTGCGCGCCTCCGACCCGACGACGACGGGGCCGTGGTCGGGAACGCTGGCGTTGCAGGTGCAGGACGCGCCGGCGCCGGCGCCGACCAGCGCCGGGCAGGACGCGATCGACCTGCATCAGGTGACGGTGGTCGGCGGCTCGCCGAGAGACGTCGCGAACTGGCCGGCGACCGCGCGGCTCACCGCGCTCGACTTCCAATCGAGCGGCGTCGCGGTGCACTTCACCAAGAAGGACGGCCCTGGCCGCTGGCCCGATGTCGTCCCGCCGGGCTGGGGCGGCGCGCTCCAGTACACGCTGTGGATGGTCGTGAACGTCAACGGCCGCTGGTATACCGCCGGAGGCGTGGAGTACTGGTACGGCCTCGGACGGAGCGGCGGCGCCCCGTCGGACTTCTCGCGGAACTGGTACTACAGCCCGCAGGTCTGGGGGCCGCTGGCGAGTCATCAACCGGCCGTGGGTGAGCGGGTCGGCTTCTTCGTCACGGCGGGAGACGCACGGGCCAAAGACGTCCGGAGCGTGGTCGAACGCTCAAACGTTGTGGTCGTGCCGTTTCCGAGCAACGGCGGGGCGTACTACCCGTTCTAAGGGCTGAGGGCTGAGGGCTGAGGGCTGATCCAACCCGGCACGCATCACGCGATCGTCACGTCCTTGCTCAGGTACACGTCCTGGATCGCATTCAACAACCGCACGCCCTCGCTCACGGGGCGCTGGAACGCTTTTCGGCCCGAGATGAGTCCCATCCCGCCCGCGCGTTTGTTGATGACGGCGGTCTTCACCGCCTCCTTCAAGTCGCTCTCGCCGGATGAGGCACCGCCGGAGTTGATCAAGCCCGCTCGCCCCATGTAGCAGTTCGCCACCTGATAGCGCGTCAAGTCGATGGGATGGCTGCTCGTGAGGTCGGCGTAGACCTTCTTGTGGGTCTTTCCGAAGTTGAGGGCCGTGAACCCGCCGTTGGTCTCGGGCAGCTTCTGCTTGATGATGTCGGCCTCGATCGTCACGCCAAGATGGTTGGCCTGACCGGTGAGGTCCGCGGCCACGTGATAGTCGGCCTCCTTGGTCTTGAAGGCGGCATTGCGGAGATAGCACCACAGGACCGTGAACATCCCCAGCGCGTGGGCCTGCTGGAACATCTCCGCGACTTCCTGAATCTGGCGCTTCGATTCCTCCGACCCGTAGTAAATCGTCGCGCCGACACCCATCGCCCCCATCTCGAAACCCTGACGAACGCTCGCGAAGCGGATCTGATCGAACGCGTTGGGATACGACAGGAACTCGTTATGGTTCAACTTGAGCAGGAACGGGATTTTGTGCGCGTACTTCCGCGCGACCGACCCGAGGACGCCCAGCGTCGATGCCACGCCGTTGCAGCCACCCTCGATCGCCAGCTTCACGATATTCTCCGGATCGAAGCAGGCGGGGTTCGGCGCGAACGATGCGCCGGCGGAATGTTCGATGCCCTGATCGACGGGCAGAATCGACACGTACCCCGTTCCGGCCAGTCTGCCGTGGCTGAAGAGCGACTGCAGACTGGTCAGGACGCGCGCCGGTCGATCGGACCCCGTATGGATGCGGTCGATGTAATCGGGCCCGGGCAGATGGAGATGCGCTTTCGGAATCGTCTTGCACTCATGCTGCAGGAGCCCGGCGGCATCGTCTCCGAGGATCTGTTCTGTGGTAGTCATCGGTCGCATTCTAACATCGGGAATCTGAGCTCTTCCACGGCCACGGCGGCCAGTGCGGCCGTTACCATCGAGTCGATCGGCAGCGCCTGCTCGGCCCGCTCGACCGCGTCGAGCCGGGCGCGCGTCGCCGGGTGGCGGGGCGTGAAGAGCGTGCAGCAATCCTGGTCGGGGATGATCGAGATGGGATACGTCCCAATCCGCTCGGCCTGCGCGACGATTTCGTCCTTGTCCATGCCGACCAGCGGGCGCAGGATCTCGAGCGAGCTCGCCCGACTGATGGCGGTCATGTTCTCCAGCGTCTGCGACGCCACCTGCCCGATCACCTCGCCCGTCACCAGGGCGCGGGCGCGCCAGCCTCGCGCGAGCTGCTCCGCGATGCGCAGCATCAGGCGGCGATAGATGACGACCCGCAGCTCCGGCGGCACCGCGAGCACCACCTGTTGCTGCAGCTCGCCGAACGGCACGAGCGCCAGCCGCGAGCGCAGCTGATACTTCGTCAGGAGCGCCGCAATCTCCCGGACCTTCTCCTGTGAGGCGCGCGACAGGATCGGGTAGCTGTGAAAGTGAATGAAGAGCACCGCGCAGCCGCGCCGCATCATGCGATACGCCGCCACCGGCGAGTCGATGCCGCCCGAGAGCAGGCACGCGACGCGGCCGCCCGTGCCCGATGGCAGGCCGCCGGCGCCCGGCTCCTTGCCGAAAAAATAGAACGCGCCGTCCGGCAGCATCTCGATGTGCACGGTGAGCGCCGGGTGCGACAGGTCGACCTTCCACCCCTTCGCCTCCCAGATCATCCCGCCAATTTCGCGCTCGACCTGCGGCGAGGTGAACGGCAGCCGCTTGTCGGACCGCGTCGCCGACACGCGGAACGACGCCGGCGCGAGATCCGGGATGTCCGTCAGAATGGCAGACGCAAGCGCCTTGAACTCGTGGGGGCCGCGATTGGCGCACGAGAAGTTCGCGATGCCGAAGACACGTCCCAGCCGCTCCCGCACCTCCTCCCACGGCGTGTCGGGCCGGAGCTCCAGCTCGATGCGCCCCATCACCGACCGCACCGACGCCACATGCAGCCCCGCGAGCGCGGTCTTGAGATTGCGCACCAGCAGCTGAATGAACCAGGGGCGGTTCTTCCCCTTCAGCGCCAGTTCTTTGTAGTGGATAACGACGGAGGTCATGAATCACCCGATGCAGAGGTCTGCCGCTCTGTGCCCGGACCGTACGGCTCCTTCGATTGTGGCAGGCAGACCTGTCGCTATCCAGTCGCCCGCGAGGAGAAACCCGCGAACGCCCGTCTCGGTCGACGGCCGCGTCGGCTGGCCGGGCGCGAGCGAAAACGTCGCGCGCGGCTCGCGGACGACCGTCGCCCGCACGAGCCGCGCCGCGCGCGTCCCGGGCACCGCCTCGAGCAGCTCGGTGTGCGCGGTGGCGATCAGCTCGTCGTTGGTGCACGCGAGGATCGACGCCGCGCCGCTCGACACCAGCGAGAGGTGCGACGCGTCGCCGCCGAACACGACGCGCTTATCGAACACCCATTGCATCGCGCGGCCAGGCAAACCGATGAACGGCTCGTCGATCACCTGCCGATCGAACCAGAGATTCACGGTCACGATCGGCGACGACGCCATGCGGCTGGCGCGATCGATGACGCCGGCAAGCGCGGCCGGTCGTTCGTCGAAGAGGCCCGCGAGGCCGAACCACGGCACGGACGAAATGACATGCCCGGCGGACCACCGTTCGCTCCCGGCCTGCACGCCCGCGACGGCGTCGTTGGTCACGACGACCTTCGCCGTCGCGCCCGTTTTCACCGTGCCGCCGTGGCGCTCGACAAACTCGCGTGCCGGCTCGGCGTACATCTCGTGGAGCGGCCGGGTCGGCAGCGCAATCGCCGCCGCGCGCGGGTCGCTGCCGAACATCTCGGCCAGGACGCGCGCGAAGGTCGGCGCCGCCGCCTGATCCGGCGGCTGATTGAGCGCCGCGAGCGCGAGCGGATCCCAGAGCATCTCGCGGATCCGCAGCGTCTGACCGTTCCGGATCAGCCAGTTCTCCACCGTCTCGTCAGGCGACGCCGCTCTCACGTTCGAACCTGGCTGCAGCTCGCGGCGGGCGTTCTTGAGCGGCGTGGCCATCCCCAGCACGGAGAGACGGTCGCGCCACGACAGCGCGTCCCATTCGAGAACGGCCGCAACGAGGTGGAACGGCGCCGGCAGCGAAGGACAGGCGAGGCGCGACCGCGTCCCGGTCCGGTCGATCATCGTGACGGCGAGCTGCGGCTGCAGGCGCGCGCGGTCCTCCGCGCCGATGTCGCGCAGGAAGGCAAACGTCTCGGTATAGCACCCGAGCAGGATGTGCTGCCCGTTGTCGACGAGCTCGCCCGTGTCGCGGTCGGGAAACGCCGTCGCGCGCCCGCCGAGCCGCGCGCGCGCTTCGAGCACGAGGACGCGAGCTCCGCGCCGCGTCAACCGCACGGCGGCGCTCAGGCCCGCAAAGCCCGCGCCCACAACGATGACGTCGTAGCCGGCTACGTCCACAGCCATTGCCTCAGCGCGATGAGCGCCTGTCGCGGACGCGGCACCCGCGCCCGCGCGGTGAACACGTCGTAGCCGCTGCGCTCGATCCGGCGCAGCGTCTCGAAATACACCGCCCGCATGATCTCGGCGGCAACGAGCCGCTTGCGATCCTCCGGCGGAATCGCGTCAATCGCGCGCTGGTAGAGCTCGCGGGCACGACGGCATTCGAACGCGATGAGCCGGCGCACGGGCTCCGTCGCGACGCCGGACTTCAGATCGTCGACCGTGCATCCGCACGCAGCCAGATCGTCGAGCGGCAGGTACACCCGGCCGCGCTCGAGGTCGGTCTTCACGTCGCGAAGGATGTTGGTCAGCTGGAGCGCGACGCCGAGGTTCAGCGCGTACTCGCCGGCGCGCGCGTTCCGGCATCCGAAGATGCGGATGCAGATCATCCCGACCGCCGACGCCACGCGCCGGCAGTACTCGAACAGGTCGGCGAAGGTCGCGTACCGCGTCGTATCGAGATCCATGGCGACGCCGTCGATGACGTCCTCGAACGCCTGCCGCGGCAAGTCGAAGGGCTGGATGAACGGCTGAAGCGCGCGGCCCTGCTCGGTCTGCGGCGTTTCTTCGCCGAAGGCCCGTGCCAGTTCGGCGCGCCAGAACGCGACGGCCTCCCGGCCGGTGGGCCATTGGCCGGCGGCGCCCGGCTCTTCGTCCACCGCGTCGTCGACGGCCCGGCAGAAATCCCAGACAGCGATGATCGCCCGCCGCTCTTCGGGCGGCAGCACGAGGAACGCGTAGTAGAAGCTCGTTTTCCGCGCCATTACACTCGCGAGCCCCAGCGCGCGGCCCGCCAGAGGATGACGGGCACGTCGCGCGCGCCCAGCGTCGGACGACGAGTCAGCAGCGCGGCGCCGGTCCGCTCGACGAGATCGAGCGTCCGCGCGCCGCCCAGCCACGTGAACCGCAGCTCGTATTTCAGTCGGCCCTGTACGCCGTCGCACACCGCGCGGCCGGCCGCGAAGTGCGAGCGCGTCTCGGCCACGCACTGGCTGAGCGAGGCCATCCACGAGTCGGTCAGCCACGGGCCGTTCAGCTCCATCTCGCGGGCCCGGCAGGCGGCCGTGACGTCGCGCGGCACGTAGAGCCGCCCGGCAATCCAGTCGCGGCCGAAGTCCTGCCAGAAATTGGTGAGCTGCAGCGCCGTGCACAGCGCGTCCGACGATCGATCGAGCGCCTCGTCGCGATAGCCGGCGATGCGCAGGACGAGGCGCCCGACCGGATTCGCCGATCGGCGGCAGTAGTCCCGCACATCCGCCCACGAGCTGTACCGCGTCGTCATGGTATCCTGATAAAACGCGCTCAGGAGATCGTCGAACAGCGCGATCGGCAGATCGAGCGATCGAATCGAATGCGCGAGCGCGACGACAATCAGATCCTCGTCCGCGTGTGGCGCCTCGGCCGATCGTTCGACGGCCACGGCCGCGTGCAGGCGGCGCTGCCACGCGTCAAGGCGCGCGAGCCGATCGGCGGAGGGCGCCGTGCCCTCGTCAGCGATGTCATCCGCGATGCGGGCAAAGGCATACACCGCCGCGACGTGCGGGCGCATCGAGGCTGGCAGCAGCCACGACGCCACGGGAAAATTCTCGTCATGCGACCGTGCCAGCGCCTCGCATGCCGCGTATGCGCTCGCGAGCGGCTCGGGCCAAAGGGGCACCGCGGCATTTTAGTCCGATATGCGTGACGTCTTCGCCGGCGTGATTGCCCTCGTCCTGCTCGTCGCCGCGGCCAGCCTCGGCACGACCCTGCAGGCCTATCGCCGGCGGCGGCTGCGCGCGCGCGATTCCGAGAAGGCCCTGGGCCGCACGGTGATCGCGGAAATTCCGGCGGACGACGACCTGACGCTGTTCAGCGAGGACGCGGTGCGCTTCTACTACAGGGACCGCTCGGCCGACAAGGATCTCATCGTCGCGGTCCGCGTGTTGATCAACGGCGCGCCGATCGCCTCGTACCTCTCGAGGCGGCACGCCGGCAGCGCCGATCGCCAGGCGACGAGCTTCGAAGATCGCCAGGACGGGATCGCACGGGATCGATGGGACGTCGCGATCGAAACGGTGAACGGCCTCATGCTGGTCGAGTGCGGCGCGATCCGCGAGCGCGTCTCGCAGGAGCTGGCGCGGGCCGTGTTCGACGCCGTGAAGCGGGAGCTGGAACGGCGAGACACAGAGGGGATAGAGAGACCACAGAGGTAGATCACCACAGAGGCACAGAGACACAGAGATCTGGTTCTTGAAGTACTTAATCCCAAGATCTTGGTTCTTGAGGTCACGAGCTCTGTGACTCGGTGCCTCTGTGGTTCTAATCCTCTGTGGCTCTTCGGACCCTGTGGCTCTGTAGCTATAGCTACCACCCGGTCTCAGGTACCCCCCACGGTGATGGACGACGCGGGCGATGACGAAGAGCAGGTCGGACAGGCGATTCACGTAGCGCAGCAGCCCCGGATCGATCGGCGGATCGAGCGCGACCATCCGGCGCTCGGCGCGGCGGCAGACCGTCCGCGCCACGTGGAGCGCGGCGCCGGCCGGCGTGCCGCCCGCGAGAATGAACCGGCGAAGACGATAGCCGACATTAGTGGGGGGCGAGGGTTGACGGAAGACCCGCTATCGGACACGTCCCCTCGAGTCGCGCCTGATCTGCTTCAGCCCAGCCGCCAGATCGTTGCGGTTGACGATCGCGCGACCATCGGTGTTTTCCGCCAGCGACCGCAGCGTGTCCTGCGTCGAGGCCAGGTATTGCGCATCGCTCTGACCGCCGATCCCTTCGTTATTGCCGCCGATCGTCTCGTCTGTTCCCGTTCTCAGGGTTTCTCGGCGACGATCTTGCCGTCTTTCCAGACGTAAAGAGGCGTACCGTGCATGCGCGCAGTCTTCCGGGCCGTGACGCCAGCTCGGCGCAATGCTCGACCCACTGCCGCCGCAAAGGACTGGGCGCGCGGTTTCTTCCGAGCCTTCATGGTTCGTTCTCCAACAAGGTCGGGCGAAGCCCGGAATTATCGTATACGGCCCACGCGTCCGCCAGCGGACGGTACAGTGTCTCGAAGTTGACCCAGCCGCGGTCAAAACGCCTGAGCACGTCGGCCCTTGGCACGTCGTGGCCGCCCTGCCTGACGCGTGCTGCAATCCGGCGCAGGGCCAACTGCGGAGACGTCAGGCGCAGGAACACGAACTCGATACGATATCCGAGTCCTTCCGCGTGAACCGCGGCGACAAGGTGGCGAACACCTCGTCGGTCAGGCGGCGAATCGTTCGCAACGGATGGTCCAAGCGGACGCGCTGCTCCGGCGAGAGATAGCTGGTGGGCGGCGTCAGCCAGAAGGTGATGCCGAAAGACGCGCGCTACTTGTTGATCGGGATCATGATGTGCGCCCCCGGCGTGCCGGGGAGCATCAGCCACGGCACGCCCTGACCCTTGATCGCCTCGTCGCGCTGACTGCCTTCGGACACGCCGATCGACTCGGGGGTCGCGTTCGGGACCGACAGCACCCAGAGCAGTTGGATGCGATCCTTTTTGCCATACAGCCGGTACGAGATCGTGCCGAACGGCGTCGGCTGGATGGTGCCCGCCTTGGTGGCTTCCGCGACGGCGTCCTGGATCTCCTTGTCGGTCTTCTTCTGCGCGCGCAGCTTGGCCGAGAAGTCACGGCGCGGCGCCCCCACTTTGTTGTAGCACCAGGTGAACCCATCGTCGCCCTTCGGCTGACACTCGATGGCGTTGGTGCCCTCGCGGAGCACCTGGCGCTCGCCGGTGGCCTTGTCGTAGGTGTAGACCGTGGCGGCGGCGCGCAAGTCCTCGGGCAGCGGCAGCACGGCCTGCGCGATCGGATTGTCGGCGACGTCGGTGATGGTCGAGTTCTTCACCGCCGGGTTGATCGGAATCATGATGTGCGCGCCAGGCGTACCCGGCAGCATCATCCAGGGCAGCCCTCTTCCCTCGAGCGCGGCATCCCGCTGGCTCACATCCGACACGCCGACGGCCTTCGGCGTCGCGCCGGGCAGCGAGATCACCCAGAGTTGCTGAATCCGATCGCGCTTGTCGTAGCCGCGATAGGACATCATGCCCTTGGCCGGCTGCGGGAGCGTGCCCGCCTTGACCGCCGCCGCGATCGCCTCCGTGACCTCCTTGTCGGATTTCTTCTCCGCCTTCAGCTTCGCCTCGAGATCGCGGCGCGGTCCCAGCGCTTTGTTGTAGCAGCGTGTGAATCCGTCGTCCATTCGGGGCTGGCACTCGACGAAGTTGGTGCCCTGCCGGAGCACTTTGCGGGCGCCGGTGGTCTTGTCGTACGTCACGACGGTGGCGCCGGCCCGTAGGTCGGATGGCAGGATCTGCACGGCCTCGGCGATCTGCGCATCAGCGCTTTGCGCCTGGGCGGTGGCGACGAGGAGCGGGCTTGCGAGCACGACTGCGACGGCTACGCCGATGAACTTCTTCATGTCAATCTCCATGTGCCCCTGTTTCTTCTAGCCCGCGTAGAGCAGGCTGTAACCGTGTTCCTGGGCCCGTGTCACCGCCATCACACCGGCCGCGACGAGACGGCTGTTCGGGATCAGGTTGGTCGACAGGTCTTTGTAGATCTCGTCAGCGCTGAGCTTCAGCATCCCTGCCATCTGTGCCGAGACGAAGTGGGTCGCCGTGTCGCACACCGCGAAGTACACGCCGCGCTTCGTCACCGCGTCGATCGTGCTGCCGAGATTCGGCAGCGACAGGCCATAGGCGGGCGAGTTGTACAGGTTGGTGGACGGCGCTTCCTTGGTTTTCGGATCGGTGAAATTCAGCATCCCACTCATGGCCTTGCCGTATTTCGCCCAGACCGTGTCGGTGAACGCAAACGCCGTGGCGAAATGCCGCAGGCACACGACGATTGCGAGGTCGGCATCGCTACTGCCCGCATACGCGGTCTTGTTCGCGTTGAACAGATTGCCTGCGTAGAGAAAGGCTTCGCCTGCGCCGTTGGGCGTCGCTGCGTCGACGATGATGCGATGCTTGCCGGGCCGCTGATCCATCCAGCCATCTTCTGGATGACTCGCGGGCTTGAAGGCCCCCGAGGTTTGCGCCCCCGCTGAACGCACTCCCAATCCTGCCGCCACGACGGCCGAGCCGACGCCGAGCATCAACGAGCGCCGCGAATTGCTGTTGCTGTCCACCGATCCCCTCCTGAAGTGGCGATCCCGGACGACCCGCCGGGGCGCGACCGCTCGGCGGATTATACCGGACAAGGGCGCCCCGATTGGTCTGCATCGAGCCACCTACGCCAATAGCCGTTCAAACGGGGGGCGGCGCCCTAGACTCGCGCCGACGCCTTGTCAAGCGCGAAGGGTCTCGGGTGGCGCGTGGCGCGGCGTCACGGGGCACACCTCCGGCGCGCCGACGTGCGGGCCGTCGCTCAGGACCCAGTCAGGAACAGGGGGTGAACACCGACGTATCGCCATCCCAACCGGCCTGGTCGGGAGCTCCCACGGGGACACGCCAGGACGTCGAACCCGAAGGAGCGATTCTCATACTGCACCTCCCGCAGTAGAACGGACTGTTGGTGTTTCGCTGGAGGAACTGGAGGGGACTGATGGCGGAGCTTACCGATCGTCGTGCGGCCGACACCAAGTCGGGCGGCGATCTGTTCGCCCGTCACCATGCCGGCAGTAGACAGGAACTTGTCCAATCCGTCGACGTAACTGATCGACCGCAAGGTGCCGCGAAACAGCACGCGATCGAATCCTGATAGGATGCCCACGATGCCCCCTCTGTGGCTCTTCGGACTCTGTGGCTCTGCAGCTACCACTCGGTTTCCGGCACTCCGCCACGGTGATTGACGACGCGGGCGAGGACGAAGAGCAGGTCGGACAGGCGATTCACGTAGCGCAGCAGCACCGGATCGATCGGCGGATCGAGCGCGACCATCCGGCGCTCGGCGCGGCGGCAGACCGTCCGCGCCACGTGGAGCGCGGCGCCGGCCGGCGTGCCGCCCGCGAGAATGAACCGGCGAAGCG
>Ga0082335_1002304_pt1 | contig 36267 bp, 30 predicted proteins | sample Subgrocontami58m_FD_72375 | JGI IMG/M metagenome (GOLD analysis project Ga0082335, IMG submission 72375) | Subsurface groundwater microbial communities from S. Glens Falls, New York, USA - GMW37 contaminated, 5.8 m (SPADES assembly) (version 2) ... | reverse complement strand
TCTGAGTGAAATCTTCTCGAGTATAATCAATAACATAGTCTGCGCCAATCGATCGCGCTGTGTCCACATTCCTCGTGCTGCATACTGCAGTAACTTCAGCCCCGAACGATTTGGCGATCTGTACAGTAAATGTACCAACACCGCCGGCCCGCACCATCAACCAAAACCTTTTGACCTCTCTGTATCTTTCCCTTATCACGAAGAGCTTGAAGGGCAGTGATTGCCGCCACTGGTACGGCTGCTGCGTCCTCAAATGATATGTTGGCCGGCTTCAATGCCAATCTATCTTCAGCAGTACACACATACTCGGCAAAAGCCCCACTGCATGCGCCGAACACTTCGTCGCCTGGTTTAAACTGAGTTACGCTGCTGCCAACCGCTTCAACAACGCCGGCTGCATCTCTACCGGGTTGTGTGATCTTAGGTTTGAATAACCCACCGATCATTAGGCGGACTGCCAACGGTTTTCCTCTCATAAGGTGCCAGTCGAGTGCATTTAAGGATGCTGCACGGACTTTTATCAACACTTCATTTTCTTTGGGAGTAGGTTTTTCTATTTCTTTTAATTCAAGAACATCGGGTGAACCGTATTTTGTGTACACAATTGCTTTCATATGTCTCCACCTAATAAATTTTAAAAATCTAATGTTGCGTTTAGCCCACCGCCCAAAACAACAATGCAGCAATTATCAATACACAACTTTATTTTAAAATCAGTCTGTTTACTAATCACACTTTAAAGAACAACTTGTACTGAAAAGCTAAACCCGAAAAACTCACAATGACTGATTCGAAGAGGCGATCGGGCTGAGACTCTAGTTAAACACAATATTATTTAAATGAGTTAAAAACTTCTTTGAGATTGCTTATAATCATAAAATCTTTAGCCATCGTTTGTTGTGGTATTTTCATTTCAAATCTCACGATACCATTTATAGTACAAATTGCTTTCCCATCAAGTATGAGTGATTGCTCTGGCATTGGTTTAAAACCTATTTGCACAAATTCAGTTTCTTTTAATGTATTTATAATTTTACCAATAGCTACATCAGCAGCATCCAGGTTAAAAACGCCACGATATGTAACTTGATTTTTCCCAGTTGTAACACCAATACAACTTGTTGAAGCCATTACCATTATTGGTTTACCTTTAACACCAAATGCTATATAACCACCTTGGTCCATAAAATTGGTGTTGATCTCTTTATCTGATTGAATAACAACTTCAACGGTAGAAGATCCAGAATGAATTGGTTGTTCATATGGATTAGTAAACTTCGCTTTTTCTTTTAACTCGTCAACTTCTTTTAATTTATCACCTAACTCACCTTTGAGATTGTCAACTTTATTTTTCAGTTCAACTTCTTGAATACTTTTAATGGAGTCCTTTTCTAGTTGAAGTAATTCGCTTAGATTCTTTTCGCGTCTATCAACAATGTGTTTTGCGATTTGTAGAAAACCTCCAAAAAATATTAGACTAATGGAAAACCAGTTTAAATAACCACTTAAGTTTTTAAGACTTTCAATATTTTTCCAAATATTAGTAAAGAAATCCATTTTCTTCCCTTGATTGTGTATAAATATTAATTAACCCGCTAACGCGTACAATATAATGGCGGGCAAGCATTCCGACTATTTTTTATTAAATAAGTAAACAGAAAAAGAAATCTATATTCTTTGTACATGCATTCAAACAAAGTAACGCGAGTTTAGGAGGTGTGAGAGGATAGTGTTTCAATCAATTTTTATCTCGATTATTATCCTACATCAAAATAATTTCCTCAAAATTTAATTATCTCACACCCCCTAAAGATGATGTTTGGTACTAACTCAACTTAGCGTAAAAGGAAATTGTTGTCAATTGTTTTCTTACTCACCCCTCCGGCTTCGCCGGTTTCCCCTCCGTTGGAGGGGACGAAAGGGGCAATGCTGTCAGGTTAAGCTGTGGGCTAAAGCCCAAAGTTTTTTTTCTTGCTTTAACCCCACGCTTAAGCGTGGGGTTACTTAACACGCACTCTCTAATTGGACTTTAGTCCAAAGCCTATACCGCTAACCTGACAGCATTGCCCTGTGTCCCCCTCCTTGTACTAAGGAGGGGGAATTAAAGGGGGTGGTTTAAAAATATATTGACTTATTTATTTTCTAAATTCGGAAATCTTCCCGGTGTATATGGTGCACCGTTATCTTTTAGAATCTTTTCAATTGCTTCTACTTCTAAACCAACTGCTTTTAATAAATTTAATATCTCACCAAAATTCTTCTCAGCTACTTCGTAAGATTTCATAAAAGTTGTAGTCGGTGCAGATGTCGTACTCCACAATGAAGAAGTAATTAACTCAACTCTTTCTTTAAGTGCGGTCGGAGTTCCTCCTTCGTATTTACTTCTCAGATTATCACCGTTAAACTCCTGATTTAGAACTTCAAGCTTCAATCCAACAGCCAAAATTTTATTATAAGTATCGGATGGTACTTTCGGAGTTTCAAAAACTGCTTTCTTCAAATAAGTAATTTTGTTCACTAATTCATTGCGGTAAGCATCAGCTCCTGTAATAACTCTTGTCATCTCGGCAACTTTTTTATTGAAACTATCAAGCGAAGATTTATCCTGAGCAGTTAGTGTGTTTAAGTTTAGCGGAACACAATTAAATTCCTGAGGAGTGCATAGTTCTGTAAAAACTCCGTCTTCAAATTTTGTGAGTGCAACTTTATACTTGCCCGGAGCCGCCATGTAACCTTTCTCAGGTTCATTCCATGGAATAGTATTATCAAATGGTGTTGTTGAGATCGGTGAGAAAGTATCGTAACGGAAATCCCAAACTAATTTGTTTAATCCTTTTTTAATTCCGGTTTTAATTTTTCTTACAACATTTCCTTGATCATCTGAAACCGTAAAAAGTAAAAACGCTTCCGGCTGTTCACTTTCTTTTTTTAATTCTGAATATGCCGGGAAAGCAACATCTTCGCCTTTTTTCTGTTTCTCTTTTTCTAGCTCTCTTCTTTTATCCTTTAATGATTTCACTTCATCTTTTATAAAATAATTAAATACAGCACCGATCTCAGGATTAGGAGTTGCAAAGAAACTTGCACCCATGAATCCGATACCGTCAAATCCAAACGGAGAAGCAGGTATAAACATTTGCGCATCTTTAACCGGAAAGATGAAAGCATCTTTCATCAAAGTTTCTTTTGACATAAAACGGAGAGGTGAATAATTATCAAGAATGTAAACTCCTCTGCCGAAAGTTGAAACTACAAGATCGTTTTCTCTTTGCTGTATGGCTAAGTTCATTACCTGAATAGTTGGCAAACCGTTCTTCAATTGAATCCATTCTTTGCCGCCGTTATTGCTGAAGAAAACTCCGAACTGCGTTCCCGTAAATAAAAGATTACCATCAACATGATCTTCTGCAATTGTGTAAGTAGAACCTATCTCGGGAAGATTTGCATTAATTAGTTTCCAAGTTTTTCCTCCGTCTTCTGTTTGATAAAGATAAGGTCTGTAATCGCCGTCATGAAAATTATGGCAGGCTGCATACGCAACTAACTTATCAAAATTAGAAGTGATGATCTGATGAACGCGTGCATACTGAGGTAATCCTTCTATTGATGAAGCATTCATCCAGGTTTTTCCGCCGTCGTTAGTGTAATGAATTAATCCGTCTCCCGATCCAACAAATAAAATATTTTCATCGAGAGGTGATTCAGCAATCGTTACGATTTGCCCCATCGAACTTTTGCTCACCATCTCATCAATACTCCAGCTTCTTCCCATCAGCTTCTGAAAATTTTCCGGTATTCCTCTAGTAAGATCGCTGCTGATCTCCTTCCATGTACTTCCTTGATCGTCCGAGCGAAATAATTTATTTCCGCCAAAGTACAATCTCTTGTTATCATGTTTTGAAATTAAAAGAGCCGCATCCCAATCAAAGCGGTAAGCCGTGTCTGCAAAATCATAAGGTCTGATATATAATTTCTCTCCGCTCTTTTTATCGAATCGAACTAATCCTCCGTTTTGAGATTGAGCATAAATAATATTAGGATCTTTCCAATCCACTTGCGATTGAAATCCGTCTCCGCCAAGTGTAAAGATCCAATCTTGATTTGTAATTCCGCCTGAGTTAATTGTTCGTGATGGTCCGCCAAGACTGTTGTTATCCTGCGTGCCGATATAAACATTGTAGAACGGCAATGCGTTATCAGTTATGATCTTATAAATTTCCGTAATTGGGATATTATTTCTGAAAGCCCAATTTATTCCTTGATCGTAAGTTTCATAAACTCCGCCGTCGCAGCCGGAGATCAAATGTTTGTTGTCATCGGGATCAATCCAGAAACCGTGGTTATCAACATGCTTATTTTTCTCTCCTAATTTAGCCCAGGTCTTTCCGCCGTCTTTCGTTACTTGAATAAAAACATCCATGCTGTAAACTCGGTCAACATCGTTTACATCGCAGAATATTTTTTGAAAATAAAAAATGTAAGCAGAAAGATAACTGCTTTGTTTAGTCCAGCTTGCACCGCGGTCAACACTTTTATAAAATCCGCCTTCCTTCTTCGCATCAACTATCGCATAAAGAACATCGGGATTAACCGGCGAGATTGCCATACCGATTCTTCCTACTTCATCGGAAGGTAATCCACTTTTTAATTTGTTCCATGTTGTGCCGGCATCCGTACTTTTATAAATGCCGCTTTCAGGTCCGCCGCTAACACCCGTATATAATTTTCTCATTCTCTGATGAGCAACAGCATATAATAGATTTGTACTTCTCGGATCCATATAAACTTCATAACAGCCGGTGTATTGGCTTATCTTTAAAACATTCTGCCATGTTTTACCGCCGTCTGTTGTTTTGAAAATTCCTCTATCACCTCCCTCTTTTCTTAATGAACCCATAGCAGCAGCATAAACTATGTTTGAATTGTTCGGATCAATTGCAATACCACCGATATGTTCCGAAGTTTTCAAACCCATATTGTTCCAGCTTTTTCCGCCGTCTTCGCTTTTGTAAATACCGTCTCCGTACCCGGAGTTATTGTGATTGCTATTCTCTCCTGTTCCCACCCAAAGAACTTTTGGATTTGTAGGATCAATTTCTACAGCACCGATAGCGTAAGTTTTTTGATTTTCAAATGCGGGTGTGAAAGTAATTCCTCTGTTAACTGTTTTCCATAATGAACCACTACCTGACGCTGCGTAATATTCCGATTTGTTCTGCGGATTAACTTTAATGTGCCGTACTCTTCCGCCGGTTATTGCGGGACCGATACTTCTAAACTGAAGTCCTGTTAAAGATATTTTCTTTAACGAATCCGGTTCTGTTTTTGGATTACTCTTTTGAGCTGTAATAGAATTTAGACTGATGCACAATACTAAAACTGCAAACGATAGAATTATTTTTTTCATGTTATTAACTTTTTTATTTATAGATCAGTTATTTTTTGTTTGTGTAATTGAAAAATTAAGTATTTCTCAGCTACTATAACAAATAAAGAATAAAATTTTTAGATAGAAATTTTGTATTGGTTTATAAGTTATGAGATTTTTTATGGTAAGGAGATTAAGATTAGGCAAGATAAAAATAATAAGTGGCGGTTATAAAAAAACCGCCACTTTAAGATAACGGTTATTTTACATCCTTAATCATTTCTTTTACTTTTGCATCTGTTAAATCCATTTTATGATGATTCTTTGCATGCACCTTAACTGTAGAAACAATTTCTTTTTCATCCTTACTTTGGATGCAAAAGCCGCATGCCGGATCACATTTCACTTCTCTGAGTGTCCCCATTTCCTTAGTTTCCATCTTTTTCACATCACTCTTTTTAGCATCTTGTGCGATGGAAGGTGCTACAAAAACAAGTGCTAACAACAAAGTAAGAATAACAAAAAAATTATGTTTGTGCATTTGAAATCTCCTAAATATGTTATTAATTATTGTTTGTTATAACAGAAACAAAATTACTGACTTAGTAAGAACAATAATTACCGCATGTTTAGTTCCTTATTACGTCAAAGCTAGTTTGAAATTAATGATATTTTCTTGATGATCGAGAAAAGAGTTTTGAAATAAAAATAATTGAAACTGTAATTGATACTCCGGTGAATGCCATTAACATATCTTTGAAGCCATCCCACATATCTCCCTGAAGACCGATAAACGGATTGTACTGTTCCGGCGGAAGCGTCCATGCAACTATCGCTTCAATAATTTCATAAACTGAACTTAGACTTAAAACGAAAGTAACCGGCAAAATGTATAGCCATGCATCTTTGAATTTTGCATATCGCAATAGTACTTCATATATAGGATATGCGAACAGAAGTCCGTAAGAGAAATGAACAATTCTATCATAAGGATTTCTTGCAAAGCCAAATATTTCTTTAATTGTAAAACCAATCGGAACATCAGAGTAACCGTAATGAGCACCAACCGCATGAAGAATCATAAAGATAGTTAAGAAAAGATAAGATAAATCTGACAATGATTTTTTTTTGTATGTAAGAATTAATAACGTCAAAAAGGCAAACACAAGATAATTTTCCAAAAGCCATTCAGGTCTATAGAGAGGATCAATTGCAAAATAAAACCAGATGACAACATACATAACCAAAAGTATTTGCTGAAATCTTTTGTTCCTAAACCCGGATTTTAGTTCGCTGTTTGCTGTTGTCATAAATTAGTTCGTGGTTGTCAAAACAAACTGTTTGTTACGGTTTCTTTCATACCAAGTTTCTATAATTAGAAAGCCTGTCTGCCGGTTTATTGGCAGTCGTGAGTTAGACATTATATACTTATGAGTATGCCGGCATTAAAGTAAAAATGTGTTATTAAATTATCCGATGACTTTAGTAAAGTATTTCTTTTTGCTTCAACCATAAATGAAATGTTTTCATTAATTGTCTGCGTTACTCCCAATCCTACTCCAAATCCAAAAATGCTTTCATTAATTTTCTCATGTTTTGTTTGATCTGTATAAAACGAGATTACATACTTATTGTTTTCATCTTTCACAAAAACATTCTGATAAACATTATATGTTATAAAGTTGTAACCTAATTCAAGATTAGCAAAGACAGTAAATGTTCTGATGTTACTTATAGTTAATCTTGAACCTATATATAATGGATATAATCTATGTTCATCTTCGGAATAACCGGAAAAGTATTTGCCGTTATCTTGAAAAAATACTTGGTTTTTATCCCAGCTATAGATGCCGCTATACAAATAAAATCTAAATTTAGTATTCAACTGATGTTCGTATTCAATATTTGCAGTAAATCCTTTTATCGCACTACTCGGAATAATTAAACCCCCGGAGATTTTTATTTTATCGAGCGGCTGTGATAAAATATTTGACGCTAAAACGATCAACATAAACAAAACGCCTAAGGTCTTCATTTTACTACTCCTTTATTAATTGGTGGAATAGTAGATTTTTTTTCATAGTACTCCAATTATTGTATGCCTAACAGTATTGCGTTTAACACACTGCCCAGAACAACGATGTTGCAATTATCAACGCAACTTTATTTTTCAAATCAGTTTGTTTACTAATCACACTTTAAAGAGCAACTAACAATGAAAAGCCAAACCCAATAATCTTTCACTACGACCGATTCGAAGAAGCGGGCGGGCTGAAACGCGGGTTAGCTCTTGACTGTAATTTTTGCGTCTAGAATTTTTTTAAACCAAAATGTTGCAAGACAAGAAATTCCAACCGTTGCTGGCATTATGACAAGCAAGCCAGTGTCCGCTAAGAAATGAAACGATGAAATGTTAAACTTACCATCACTCCAAAGGAGCAAATACCAATAGAGAAATGGAATTGTGCAAACTATCAATGAGTTTGTGAGCCACAGCTGGTGTTGTTTTAGCGTTAAGCTGACTGCAAGAATTGGATAAACCACTGGATAAGTAAATGCATAGATTGGAAACTGTATACCGCCGCCGAATGCAAGCAGAATAAAGAAATGACAAATGAACATACCGAGAAACCCAACGAAAAAGGGTAACACGAATTTTCTAACCACTGTCGGAGAATTCACTTGGGTTTTGATTTTAGTATTTCCTTGATTTGTTTTAACTCTAATACCAGTTTTTGAATCTTCAAAATAAACTTCGCCGTCTATTGTTGTAATTCTTTTTAGTGACATTATATACTCCTTTCAATTCTTAACAAAGTTGTTTTGAGTCGTGAGCTAGACATTATATACTTATGAGGATGCCGGCATTAAAGTAATAATGTGTGATTAAATTATCCGATGACTTTAGTAAAGTATTTCTTTTTGCTTCAACCATAAATGAAATGTTTTCATTAATTGTCTGTGTTACTCCCAATCCTACTCCAAATCCCAAAATGCTTTCATTAATTTTCTCATGTTTTGTTTGATCTGTATAAAACGAGATTACATACTTATTGTTTTCATCTTTCACAAAAACATTCTGATAAACATTATATGTTATAAAGTTGTAACCTAATTCAAGATTAGCAAAGACAGTAAATGTTCTGATGTTACTTATAGTTAATCTTGAACCTATATATAATGGATATAATCTATGTTCATCTTCGGAATAACCGGAAAAGTATTTGCCGTTATCTTGAAAAAATACTTGGTTTTTATCCCAGCTATAGATGCCGCTATACAAATAAAATCTAAATTTAGTATTCAACTGATGTTCGTATTCAATATTTGCAGTAAATCCTTTTATAGCACTACTCGGAATAATTAAACCTCCGGAGATTTTTATTCTATCGAGCGGCTGTGATAAAATATTTGACGATAAAACGATCAACATAAACAAAACGCTTAAGGTCTTCATTTTACTACTCCTTTATTAATTGATGGAATAGTAGATTTTTTTTCATAGTACTCCAATTATTGTATGCCTAACAGTATTGCGCTTAACACACCGCCCAGAACAACGATGTTAATTAACCGCAACTACTTTTTACTTATTCAAAATGTTACATAGCGCTATCATCTGCTTCTCGTCCATCTTTCGGTCGAGTACGAACCAGACGCTTTCCGATCCAGATTGCAGCAAGTGATAAAAGGAAAGCAGGTACCCATCTCAACACTACCTCCAAGCCGAGAAGATTGTGAGACGTTTTGTCAAGTAAACCTTCGATAATAGCACCAAGTGGAATTGGCAGCATCATCCCAAAAGCTGTAACAATCGTTTTAAAACGAAAACGTGCCAGCAATATTCCTGCAAAAAAGTAACAGAGAATAAAACTAGGACTTATACACTGCTCGATCAATCTGGTTAAGGGATAACCATCCATTCGGATTTCTTTCGTCAAATGCAACAGATGAAATACAGCTACTAACAGTACTGTTGTACAAAACCCTGAACATAGCCCCATCGTAAATTTTGTGAATCTCTCACGTAGAGTAACTGGATGAATATTTATATAATTACCATTCTTGTTAATTTCCATTCCAGTAATAACATGTTCACCTTTTTTATTTATGAAATAAACTTTACCATCATGTGTAGTAATTCTTTTTAGACGCATTGATGTCCTCACATAAATTAAAGTTCTTATTTAGTTTTCGTTCCCAATTTATTCCATGATAAAATAGACAGCAATGCTGTTTTATCACCGTTGCCAATAATTATTAAATTACTTTTATTATAACCCATAACAAAGAGCAACTTACTTTTACAACGCAACATATAATTACACAAAAGCCGAACAATTTCAAGCAGTCGCTTAGAGTTGCGGGTTAGGTGCTAAAATATATAATCCAAATATCGATCTGTTTTTATTTTCCCCCAATAATTAATATTAGGAAAAATATATGATTTCAATAAATGAATGAATAACCAAGTAAATGTTGCTAGAAGTAATTCAAGGAAAATACTTCCTTTCATTCTGTTGCTTAGGAGAATCAATAATAAAATGGGTGAATAAATTGTGTATAATATAACTGCTGTTGAATAGAATATTAATTTGTATTTGAGAAAGCCATAAAGAAATAAAATTTTGAATGACCATAGAAGAATTGCGATAGTAAGATATAAATCAAGGTTACTTTTAGGCGGATATAAAATAAAATTAGAAATACCAAAAAGGATATTCAAAAGAATCGTAACAGCTAACAAATAGATAGGGATTCTATATTTTACCTTATCTTCTTTATACACTTGAGAAGAAATGTTTTTTGCCAGTAAATCTTTAGAATAATTAGGGTATTTATTAGAAAGCTCATTGAATATTTCTGATTTGGGGATGGAATTGTCAATCATTGAAGAAATTGAGTTATTAACATCAGTATAAACAATGATCGGTAGTCTGACTATATCTTTTTTCTCTTCATGTCGCCTCTTAAGGTAAAACGGCAATCCAACTAATGCACTGATTACACCAGAATATACTCCGCTCATAATGTAGCCAATGATTATTAATGAATCAGAGGGTAGCAATACCATAGAAATAAAAATTGCAATTCCAGAAGTCAGCATTATTGCGCTCTTATAATCATTCATAGATACATGCAGAATAACACTTATAATAACTATTAATAAAAATAATATTATTACCATACTAGTAGCACCTAACGTTAATTATACTGCATAAAATCTATTACAATAAAAGTAGTCGTCATATTTTCCCCGGAGTAAAAAGAAGATTAAGAAGATTATCACTGCTTCAACTTAAATTTATAGAAGTAAGTTGTCAAGAATTTTCTTAGTTAGATGACCCACCCCTTTAATTCCTCTCCAATGGAGGTCGGATGAAGCAAATTATTTTTTCTGATTAGTAATATCCGTGTATTCAGTGTTCGACAAAGCAGAAATAAAATTCGTATTTTTACTTCCGCCGAATAGGTAAAGTTTTTCTCCGATAATTTGGACACCTGCATACTGTCTGCCATTCATATTCGAATCAAATTTTGAGATAGTTTTTGTCTGAGTGTCGTAAACAGCTAATAAACCTGTGTCCATAAAAGATCCTAACAACCAAATATTTTTCCCATCAGAAACTGCAGAAGAATTTGCTGAAATTTCAAAAGGCATATTTTCTAATTGTGTCCATACTGATTCTTGAAAATTGTAAGAATAAACATTGTCATAATTTCTTTTACCGTTATTTCCACCAAAGATATAAAGAACACCATCAATAATTTTTCCGCTTGTTTGTTTTCGTTCAGGCAAATCTGGCAATTTTTTCCATGTATCATTTGATGGATCATATTCGTAAAAATCGTTTGTATATCCGTACACATTCTGCCCGCCGAAAATATATATCTTATTATTCCAAACAGCAGAACCCGCGTTTTTCACCGGATTAGGATTATCCGCACAAAGAGAGACCAAATTTGTATTCAGGTCTAAAACTTCTACCCGTTTTGAAAGTGTGTTAAATGCTGAGGTCTGATATTCACCATTCATGATATAAATTTTATTTACGGGCTCTACATATTCAGCATTGCAATATCTTCTAAGAGTAGAAGTTTTTGCAATTATAGTCCACTTGTCTGTTGTAAGATCATATTTTTCAATATTATCAGAATAGTATGGGGGAAATGCTATTCCACCGCAGACAGCATAAATATATTTGCTATCGGTCACACTTCCAAAACCGAAACGTTTTTCGTTCATATTAGACAATGTATTAAAAACAATTTTTTCTTGGGCTACTAGCAGATCTGCTGATAAGAATATTAGAACGATAAATGAGTTTACCAAATTTTTCATTTTGACTCTCCTTCTTAATAATTTAGTATCAACTTAAATGCTATATAGAAGAATTTCAACACATTTAATAATCCCTAAATTTTTACATATAAAATTAGGTTTCATTACCAGCTCCACATTCGGTATAAGAGTCCAAACTTTTCCATAAAAAAGTGATATATAAATTGTGATCTTAATGCTGTTGGAGTGTCCATAATTTATTTTTGAAAATCAATATTTACTCCGCCTACGGGCCAGCGGGCACGGAGCTTTAATGTATCGGAGTAAAACTTAAATTCTTCGGAAAATTTGAATGGTGAGATTGTACCGTAATCATATTTACCGTTCTTGTTCTTATCCTTAAAACTCCACGCCAAATATTTTCCCGGAATAACTTTTTTGAAATTAAAATTTTTCTTTGCATCAACTTTTTGTTTGTAAGTTTTCTTCACCATTTCTGCTGCTTCGAGCACAACAAAAGTTTGTGTTGAATCATCCATCGCGACCGTTCCGCTAACACCGCTGAAATCAAGTTCGTTTGAAGTAGAAAATTTATTCTGGAATATAGAATCAATTTTATTGCCGGAAAGATCGGAATAATTTTTCAGATCAAGTTTTATGTTGTAATCCGTGCTCTGCTTTAAGTTTTCAGATAAACGAACCAAGAAGGAAGCATCGTCAACTCGTTCTACTTCAAGCGGAATCTTTTTCCCTTTTACATCTTGAACTGTTAATCTCTCTTTCAAAGTAGAAAGTTCTTCCGCATCATTAAAGTTTATCATAACAATTGGTTCTTCGTAATCAACTTTTTCACCGGGAAGTAACCCGGCAGATTTAATTATTCTCAATGCAAGTGTATCGCGGTCATTCTTAACAGCAAAAGAATTTTTTTCTTCCATTGATAAATTGTTTTTGAGATCTGGAATGTTTTTAGAAAGAAGAATCCAGCTCTCTTTGGGCTCAAGTGAATCTGTAAAGGCAATATAAAATTGGTTCGGTCTTCCTTCACCTTTGTAAAAATATTTCGGATTTATTTTTTTGTTAGTTGTAGAATCAAATAAAACAAAATTACCACCGGAGATTTTAGAACTATCAATAGCTTCATTAAATTCGATTTGCAAATGATTCCGGTCTTTCATAATAACATTGGAGATCTTAGGTGCAATCGTATCTTCTATTGTTAGTAAGAAATCAACATTCTCATATTCAACCATCTTATCAATCAATTCAATTATTTTATTCTGTACACCTAAACCGTCCTCATTTTTTTGATAAATGAGATCGCGGAATTTATCACGGATTGCGAAAACGGAATAGTCACCGTCTCTGAGACCGAGCAAAGAATAATTTCCGTTCTTCCCCACTTGAGAAACATAATCCGGTTTTTGTTTTGTAGGATCAACTTCTTTCCTATTCGTTGAATAAGCAAAGATCATTACACCTTCCGGTGAAGGATCGTAAATTTTTCCGCTGATTTTTCCTTTATCAATTTTATTTCCGGTCGAGAAAGCAAACGTTAGAGATTCAGCCATCTTGTTGCCGTTGTTCACATCTTTAACATCTGTGCCGATGCTTACTGTGTAAGTCGTATTAGCTTTGAGCGTATCATTTAAATAAACTGTAAGAGTTTTTCCGCTCCAATCATACTTAAGCGGTTTCTGCAAAGCGGGAGATATAAAAATTGCATCTTGAACAGAACGCTTATCAACATACTCGCTGAAAGAAATTTCAAAATAATCTTCGTTATAATTTACGGTACCGTTCACTGGATAAACTTCAATGATCTGCGGAGGAACAGTATCAACTTCCCCGCCGCCGGGCTGAAGCTGATTTGCACATCTTCCAAATAATACCAGAGATGTAACAGCAAGAATTTTAATTATTGATTTTGAGTTCTTCGCCACTGTCTATACTTCATTACATTTAGTTCATGTTCATCAGCGGAACGAGAAAATGAATGTCCGCCGCTTCCGTTAGCTACAAAAAATAAATAATTATGTTTTTCGGGATAGAGCGCCGCAATAATTGCATCTTTACCGGGATTGTTGATTGGTGCGGGTGAAAGTCCGGTGTATTTATATGTATTGAACTTAGAATTAATTAATAGATCTTTCTTAAGAATTCTATTTTTATGTTTTTCACGAATAAGATACTGCACAGTCGGATCAGCTTGAAGCGCCATTCCAATCTTTAATCTGTTGTGATAAACACCGGAGATTGTTTTAAACTCAGAGACTAAATTCGATTCACCGTCAATGATCGAAGCAAGCGTTAATATTTGATGTTTCGTCATTTTCAATTCAGCCATCTGCTTTTCAATTTCCGGATTAAAAACTTTATCCATCTGCAATTTTAACTTCCGCAAAATTTCTTCTGCAGTACTGTTAGGATAAAAATAATAAGTTTCAGGAAGAAGATATCCTTCTAAACTTTTAGTATCCAAATCAAGCGAATTGATAAATGATCTGCTTGTGCTTAAACCGATAACGCGTGAAGAATCAATATTTAATTTCTCTTTAAGGAGCTGAGCAATCTCATTCTGCCAAATTCCTTCAGGTAAAGTAATTGAAACTTGTTCAGCCGGAGAACCGTTTACAAGAAGTTCAACAAGTTTTACGTAGCTCAATCCGTTCGGGATATCCAACCTGCCAGCTTTCACTTTTTTCTCAACTCCGTAAACGAAGGAGATGATCTTCATTTTCAGTTTACTTGGAATGATCTTATGCTCGTACAAAGTATCAATCACATTTGTTAATGATTCACCGCGCTTGATATCAATCCGGTAAGGCGATTCATGTTCGTAGTAATTCGGCGAAAAAAAAGTAAATAGAAGAACGGCAAGAACAAACGCAAAGAAAAGTGCTACAATATAAAATTGAGTGCGTGATAAAATCCGTTTTGTAGATATTTTTTGTTTATTCATTTATTTTTTTTGATTAGAACGATTCCAATATATAGATTTTTTTTCTTATGCGGTGTGTGAATTTATCCGGCTAAATCGGCTATTTAATAAACGAATAATCACTTAAACTCGGATATGCGTTGAAATCATATCCATACTTTATTCCTGCTTGATGAAGTTTTAGACCCCGGTAAGCTATCATAGCGGCATTATCACCGCAGAATTCATGTGAAGGAATGATCAGATCTTTTTTATACTTCGATGATAATTTTTTGAATTCATCCCGAAGCATTTTATTTGCCGCTACTCCACCAACAAGCGAAATTGAATTCACATTGAATTTATTCAACGCTTTTTCTGTATTAATTAATAGCGCTCTTACAGCAGAGTATTGAAAAGAAGCTGCTATCATTGGAATATCTGAAACCGGAATCTTGGAAGCATCGCCATATTCTTTCTGAATGAATCGCAATACTGAAGTTTTCAATCCACTGAAAGAAAAATCATATTCATTTTTACAACGAGCAATTGGGAAATCGGCAAAATTTGTTTTCCCGCCTTCTGCAATTTCTTGTATCTTAGGTCCGCCTGGATAACCAAGTCCAAGTAATTTGGAAATTTTATCAAATGCTTCACCGGCTGCATCATCTATAGTGGTACCTAACTTAATAATTTTAGTATCGTTTTCAACAAGTAACAGTAAAGTATGTCCGCCCGAAACTACAAGGCACAAATAAGGAAATTCCGGTTTATCATTCATTAAAAATCCGGAAAAAATATGTCCTTCAATATGATTCACCGGAACAAATGGTTTTTGTAATGAATAGGAAAGTCCTTTCACAAAAGTTAATCCGACAAGCAGCGCACCGATCAATCCCGGACCAGCCGTTGCACAAATGAGATCAATTTGATTAAGAGATATTCCGGATTCCAGAAGAGATTTTTTTACGAGCGGTAATAAAATTTGGAGATGAGCCCTGCTCGAAAGTTCCGGCACAACTCCGCCGTAAATATTATGAAAATCTTGAGATGAAATTAAATTTGATAATAGTTTACCATCAGAGATTACTGCAACAGAGGTTTCATCACACGAGCTTTCTATGCCAAGGATGTTCATTAGGTAAACGAAAAAATACTTTTAGTTATATACCAAGCAAGCTGAGGGTTTTCCTGTAATCGTCTAATGGAATATTTATACCAGTGTTCTCCGAAAGGAACATAGATCCGAATTTTATGTCCGTCTGCATTAATTTTATCACGAAGATCTTCTTTAACGCCGTATAACATTTGGAATTCATATTTGTTCTTTGGAATATTTTTCTTTTTGATCAATTCGTAGGCACCATTTACCAGATAATCATCATGTGTTGCAATACCGACATAATTTCCATCGTCCAACATTTTTTCTAGAATATTTAGAAAATTATTACGGACTTGCTGGCGTTCTTTGAATGCGATCTCTGCCGGTTCAACATAAATTCCTTTGCAAAGACGGTAATTAGTTCCGAACTTATTTTGTTCTTCAACATCACTGTAAGATCGTTTCAAATATGATTGAATAACAATACCAACATTGGAATATTTTTCTTTTAATTTATTATGTAGTTCTAAAGTTGCATCTGTGGTTGATGAATCTTCCATATCAATGCGGACAAAATTGTTATAACCTTTCGCCTTTTCTAATATTGCAGTAACCTGATCGTAACAAAATTGTTTATCTATGATTAGTCCTAACTGAGTTGGTTTAAGAGAGAGATTTGAATTGAGTTTGTGTTTATTGATAGCGTCAAGAACCGTTAAGCATTCATTCATTGCTTGTTCGGATTCTCTTTTTGTGTTAACAGCTTCTCCAAGAACGTCTATCGTTGCTACAATTCCTTTTTGATTCAATTCTTTAACGACCCGAACTGCGTCTTCTAATGTTTCACCGGCAATATACTTTTTAGCGAAGATATGAACTACTGATCTTGGTAATAATTTAACAAAACCTACAAGAGCATCATTAATTACTTTCACAGAACACCTTATTTTGAAAAATGTGAGTGTAAAATTAGAGCAAGAGGAGTTATAAATCAAGGAAGGATGTTTTCAACGTTTTAGTTCAATTTAATAATTGCAGCTTTTATCAATTCAATAACAAACTTGGTTCTTGTTTCCAGTTTGTCGAATGTAGAATTATTATCAATGACAAAATGAGCTCTATCTGTTTTCTTCTCATCTGGAATCTGAAAGCGCATTCGTTTTTCAACATCAAGTCTCTTCATACTATCATTTTTAATCTTACGTGATATTCTAATTTCTTCTTCAGCATAAATAAGAATTACATAATCGAAAAGTTTCTGGATCTTAGCTTCGTAGATTAAAGCGGATTCAACAAATACTAAATTATGTTTTTCAAAAAGTTTTTTTGAAATCTCTTCGATCTTTTTGATTGTTGGAGGATGAATTATTGAATTAATCTTATCCACTTTATCTTTGTTACTGAAAACATTATCAGCAAGATATTTTGTGTCAATTCCTTTTTCTGTGAATGATTCTTTACCAAATGTTTTAATAATTTTCTTTTTTACCGATTCATCTTTCAGCATCAATTCTTTGGCAACATCATCTGCTTTAATAACCGGAAATCCGAATGACTCTACTATTTTTGATACAGAAGATTTTCCGGAACCAATTCCGCCAGTTATTGCGATTTTTAATTTCTTTTTCATATTACACTCAAAAAAAAATAAACCCGATATAAGTCGGGTTTAAGTTATAATTTTATTTAGCGTAAGCTATTTTCCGAACTTCCCGTATTACCATTACTTTAATTTGTCCCGGATATTCCATATCCTCTTGGATTTTCGCGGCGATATCCGCTGCAAGACGATCTGAGAATAGATCATCCACTTTATCGGGCTCAACAATAACACGGACTTCTCTTCCCGCTTGAATAGCATAAGTTTTAGCAACTCCTTCGAAAGATTTTGCAATAGCTTCCAGATTTTCTAATCTCTTAACGTAACTTTCAAGAGGTTCTCTTCTTGCACCCGGTCTTGCACCGCTTATTGCATCCGCTGCTTGAACTAAAGCTGCAATCGGATGTTCCATTTCAATATCTTCATGGTGACTTCCTACAGCATTTACAACTATTGCATGCTCATTATATTTCTTTACTAGATCATAACCGAGTAAAGCATGCGGACCTTCAACATTTCTATCAATTGTTTTACCAACATCGTGAAGCAGTCCTGCTCGGCGCGCAAGATTTGTATCGAAGCCAAGTTCAGCCGCCATAATTCCTGTCAAGTATGCAACTTCAATACTATGCTGCAAAAGATTTTGTCCGTAGCTTGAACGGTATTTCATTCGTCCAATATGTTTTACAAGTTCTATATGAACTCCGTGCAAACCTAATTGAATTAAAGTGTTCTCTCCTTCTTTCTGAATTTCTTCATCCAATTCCAATTCAACTTTTGCAACTATTTCTTCAATACGTGCCGGATGGATTCTTCCATCAGCAATTAATCTTTCGAGAGATATTCTTGCAACTTCTCTTCTAAATTGGTCGAACGCAGAAAGGATTACTGCTTCAGGAGTGTCGTCAACAATTACATCAACTCCTGTAGCGGCTTCAAATGCGCGAATATTTCTTCCTTCACGTCCAATGATCCTGCCTTTCATTTCATCATTCTGAATTTGGACAACAGAAACAGTTGATTCGACTGAATGATCAACAGCAGTTCTTTGAATTGCTTGAATAGTAATTCTTTGTGCTTCTTTCTTACCGTCAATCTTTGCTTGATCACGAATTTCTTTGATAGATTGAGCAGCATCGGTCTTTGCTTTGCTGATCATATTTTCCATCAGCATTTTTTTTGCATCGTCGGAAGTCAATCCGGCAATCTTTTCAAGCCTAACATTTTGTTCTGAGATTAAATGATCTAATTCGGAATGTTTCCTATCAAAATCTTCTTTTTGAGTTGTTAAGTTTTTCTCTGCATCTTTTAATATTTTTTCTTTCTGAGAAATAACCTCGTATTTCTTCTCAAGACTTTCCTCACGCGATTCCAACTGCTTTTCATGGTTCTGTAGTTTCTGTTTTTTAGAATTTACTTCCGTATCGAAATCTTGTTTCTTTTTTAACCATTCGTCTTTTACTTCAAGTAATTTTTCTCTCTTGATGTGTTTGGCTTCTTTATCGGCTTCTTCAATTATACTTTGTGCTTTTTCTTTAGCAACAGAAAGACTATTTCTGCCCATCTTTGAATTTAGAAACCAGCCAAGAATAAAAGACAACACTACCAATATGGCAGCAACTGCTAATACAATAATTAAATCGCCCTGCATCTTACCTCCAATATAACAGTATATTTAAACCACAACTGCCGATCCTATTATAGGAAAAGAACATTTTTCCTATAACAATGTGGGAAACCGCCCGCCGCTTTTTACTTCCACTGGTCCCGTATTAAGGGATCCCGACAAGTCGGGATGAGGCCTGTAATACACGACGTAAGCCGATAACCCTATAGTTTTACTATTAGTTCTTTTTTATAAATGAACCGGCAGTGTGGAAAAAGTTAAGATGGAGAGGACATAAATTTAGATTCGTTCAAAAGAAGCTTTATTTTTTTGATTTTATCTGTGGCTTGTATGCTGAATTCACGGTATTTATTTTTTTCTACAAACAGATCATACGCAATGTTTAATGCAGCAATGATGGCAATTGTATCTTTTGATTGATCAGGTAGTTCATCTTTTGTTTCTTCCATCATTGTATTTACATATTCAGCTAATTCTGCCGCTATTTCTTGGTTTTCCACAAGAAGGGAATATTCTTTATCAAAAATTTTTACTTTCAGCTTCTTTTTTTCGTTCATGTTATGTCTATTCCATCTTCAATAACTAATTTAAGAACGCAAATGATAGTCAATTCTTGCTATCAGTTCATTAATCTTGTTCTTAAGTACTTCTTTCTCCTCTAAGTTAAATGATTCATTACCAAAAAGGTTTTCACTATTAACAAATGACTTACTAACTTTTGATTCGATTTCTGAAATTTTCTTTTTAAGTGTGTCGTTTTCTCTTTCAAGTAAAGTAATTTTATTATTTAATGCTTGATTAGATTCGAGTATCTCACTTCCTTTTTGAATGAAATAATATATCTGCTTTTCTAGAGTATTCAACTCATCAATAAACAAATCATATTTCGTTGTTTCTGCCAATCAACTACCTCTGAGTTGTGCGTTAAATATTTTTTCTACCGTTTTAATTGCGTTTCGAAAATCTTTTTCAACTTCTTCTTCTGTAAGTGTTCTGCTTAAATTAAAAAACTCTAATTGAAAAGCAAGACTCTTTTTGTCTTTACCTAAGCTTTCACTTTGAAAGATATCAAATAACTTTATATTATGCAACAAGTTAGTGCAGGCTTCTTTTATAATTCTCGCAACTTGATCAGATGTAATGTTAGCATCTAATATAAAAGCCACATCTCTATAAACTTTAGGGAATTTCAATAATTCATTAAATATTTTTTTTGGAATACTAATTCCCTTCAAAACAGATAAATCAACTTGAATCATGTAAACATTTTGATCAACATCGAATAAAGTACAGAATTCTTTTTTGAGCTTTCCCCCAAATCCGATATTTTGATTTTCACAAATCAAATCAAGAGAATAATCAAACTTCGATCCCGATTCGCTTATTAATTTGATGTTAACTGTAACGTCAGGTAAAATTTTAGTTAAGAATGATTCAACATATCCGGTAAGATCGTAAACATCAAAAGGACTATCTTTTTCAAACCATTCGTTCTTAATTCGGTTACCTGTTAAAGCCAGAAGTAGATGCTCCGATTCATTAAAATCCTTGAAGTCATTAATTTCAGTAGAGGTTACTTTCTCAAATACTTTTCCCAGTTCGAATAATTGAAGGTCTTTTTCATTTACTTTAATGTTATTAGATATAGTTGTTAATAACCCCGGAATTAAAGAAGTTCTTAAGTGAGACATTTCACTACTTTGGGGATTTAAAAGATTAATTGCATTACCAAAACGTCTTGCAATATCTTCACTTAACAGTGAGTTGGTAATAATCTCATAAAAGCCAATTGAGTTTAATAAATCTCTTAATCTATCATTCATTGCAGAATGGTCTACTTTTTCTTCCAATGTAACTGATATCTTGTAAACCTCAGGAATTTTATTGTAACCATATATTCTTGCCACTTCTTCTATCAAATCTATTTCACGTTCAATATCGTGCCGGTAAGAAGGAACTGTGACTGTTAATTCATCAGATGATTTCTTATCAATTATAAAACCAAGTTTAATAAGAATTTTTTCAACTTCAGGTGCTCCGATTTGATAACCTAAAATTTTATTTAACCGATCGAAACGAATTCCACATTTTCTTGAATAAATTTTATTTGGATAAGCATCAATTTCGCTTACAGCGATTTCTCCGCCGGATGTCTGTTGGATTAACTGAGCAGCGCGTCTTGCAGCCCATTTAGTTATCTCAGGGTCTGTTCCTCGTTCAAATCTGTATGAAGCATCAGTTGATAAACCAAGATTTTTAGAAGTCTTTCTTATGGATGATGGATTAAAATATGCGCTCTCAATAAGCAAATTTTTAGTTGATGATGTTACTTCAGAGTTTTCACCACCCATAACACCCGCAATTGCAACCGGTTTATTAGCGTCACAAATCATTAGATCATTCGATTGCAGTTTTCTTTCTTTAGAATCAAGAGTTGTAAACTTTGTATCCTTACCGGCATCTCGGACGATTATTTTCTTCCCGCCTAAATTGTCAAGATCAAATACATGTAAAGGTTGTCCTATTTCATGTAAAACAAAATTTGTAACATCAACAACATTGTTTATTGGTCTCGACCCAATACTTTTCAATCGTTTCTTTAGCCAGTCGGGAGATTCTTTTATCTCAACATTACTAACCACTTTACCAATGTAGCGGGGGCAATTATCTGGATTTTTTATCTCTACTGATGCCAATTCTTCTGATTTCTTACCAGATTCTTTCAAATTAACATCTGGATATTTTAATGTAAGATCGAACAACGCAGATAACTCACGTGCAATTCCTATATGACTTAATGCATCGGCTCGATTTGGAGTAATTGCAATTTCTAGAATCGTATCATTCAATTCCATTGCTTCTGCAAAAGACATCCCTACTTTTAATGAAGGATCAAGAACCATTATTCCTTCGTGTATATCACCAAGACCTAACTCCCTTTCAGAACAGATCATACCAAAAGATATTTCGCCACGAATTTTTGCTTTTTCAAGTTTAATTCCATCATAAGGAATTATTGCCCCAACTTTAGCAAATGCTACTTTTTGCCCGGCTGCAACATTTGGAGCGCCACAAACAACACTGTAATCATTTTCACCATCATTTACTTTGCACAGAGATAACTTGTCAGCGTTAGGATGTTTCTTGACTTCTTTAACAAAACCGATAACTATATTTTCAAATTTTTTAGCTTGTTCATCAACTTCTTCAACTTCTAATCCGGCATAAGTAAGCTTATCAACAATTTCATTGACGGAAATGTTTTTTAAGTCAATGTAATCATTCAACCAATTAACAGAAATTTTCACTTTGTTTCCTCATTTAGAATTGCATCAAGAATCGTTTATCATTATCAAATAAAATTCTGATATCATCAATACCATATTTACGCATAGCCGTTCTTTCGATTCCCATTCCAAAAGCATAGCCTGTATATTTTTCCGGATCAATTCCAACGTTTGTTAAAACGTTCGGATCAACCATTCCGCAACCAAGAATTTCCATCCATCTTCCTTGCTTACCTTTTGGTTCCCACCAAATATCCATTTCAGCACTTGGTTCTGTAAATGGAAAAAAGCTAGCTCGGAATCTGTATTTTATATCTTGACCAAAAAATTGTTTAACAAAAGCAACAAGAGTTCCTTTCAATTCTGCAAAAGTAACATCTGTATCAACATAAAGACCTTCAACTTGATGAAATAAACAATAACTTTTAGCACTAATAGCTTCATTACGAAAAACTTTCCCCGGCATTATTGCTCTTAGCGGCGGCTTCTTTTCTTTCATCAATCGTATTTGAACCGGTGATGTGTGAGTTCTAAGTAAAAAATTATCTGTAATAAAAAAAGTATCCTGCATATCTCTTGCAGGATGATCTTGTGCAAAGTTCAAAGCTTCAAAATTATAATAGTCCGATTCCAGTTCTGGACCTTCATAAACTGAAAAGCCGAGTCCCTTAAAAATATTTTTTATTTCGTCGAGTGTTTGAGTAAGAATATGTTTGCTTCCAATAACTCGTTTTCTTCCCGGTAAGGAAAGATCAACAAATTCTTCCGAAGTCTTCTGACCTTTTTCTAATTTTTCTTTTAGTTCATCGAATTTTGATTGAGTATAAATTTTAAGCTGATTAAGAGCCTGTCCGACTTTGGGTTTATCTTCTTTAGAAACATCTTTTAGCGATTCGAAAAGAAGTGAGACTAATCCTTTACGGCTTAGAAATTTTATTCGAAGGTCTTCAAGTAAAGTTAGATTTTCAACTTTTGATAAATCTTCATCAAAACTTTTTCGGGTCTCATCAATTTTATCAATCATAGCAACAATCCCGAGAATTTAAAAAAATTCCCTCCCGAAATTTTAGCTAAGAAATCGAGAGGGAAAAAATTAGTTCATTGCAAATTTAACTACATCAGAGAATGATTGCGGATTTTCAACTGCAATGCTTGCAAGTACTTTTCTGTTGATCACAATTCCCTTATCATCAAGCATGTGTATCAAACGCGAATAAGTTGTTCCGTGCATTCTTGCTGCTGCATTTATTCTGATAATCCATAATGATCGGAATTCTCTCTTTTTAAGTTTACGGTCACGATATGCGTGCTGCAAACCTTTATCAATATGATGCTTTGCAACTGTTAATACTTTACTGCGGGCACCCCAATATCCTTTTGCCATTGCCATAATTTTTTTACGGCGTCTATGGGATGCAACCTTATTTTGTGCTCTAGGCATGACTTACTACTCCTTATTGTAACAAAATTGTAATTCTTTTTGTCTCTGCCTTAGAAACAAGAGTGGATTTTCTCAACCCTCTTTTTCTTTTGGTAGATTTAGTTGTTAAAATATGTGATCTGTATGCTTTGCTTCTTTTAATTTTTCCGGATGCGGTTTTTCTAAAAGTTTTTGCCGCTCCACGATTACTTTTCATCTTTGGCATTATTCCACCTATCTATTTTTTCTTTTTACCTTTTTGAGGCGCTAATATTGCGTGCATTGCTCTTCCTTCGAACTTTGGCTCTTGTTCAACTTTTGCAACTTCAGAAAGTCGTTCAAGAAATTTTCTAAGCAACGTTTCGCCGATTTCCGTATATGCTAATTCTCTTCCTTTAAATATTACTGAAACTTTAACTTTGTCTCCATTCTCAATAAAATTAACAGCGTGCCGTGCTTTGAAATCAAAATCATGAGTATCTGTATTTGGATGTAAACGAATCTCTTTTAAAACACTAACAACTTGTTTTTTCTTTTGTAGTTTCTCTCTTTTTTGAATTTCATAAACAAACTTACCGTAATCAATTATCTTGCATACCGGAGGAGTTGCTTGTGGTGCAATTTCAACCAAATCCATCTGAGCTTCTTCTGCTTTTTTAATTGCCTCTTTTGATGATACAACACCTAATACTTCACCGTTAGGTCCAATGAGTCTAACTTCAGGAATTCTTATTTCCTGATTAACTCGGTATTTAATTTGAGTGATAAAAAACCTCTCTTAATTGTGATTTATTTTGTTATCTATTTCGCTTTTTATTTTAGAAACAAATTCTTCTAATGATAAAACACCCTTATCTCCAAGCTTATGTTGTCTAACAGAAACAGTTCCGGAATCTTTTTCTTTCTCACCTAAAACTAGCATATAAGGTACTTTCTGCATTTCCCATTCGCGTATTTTATAACCAATCTTTTCATTTCGCTCATCAAGTTCGGTAATAATATCGTTCTTAGCAAGAACATCTCTTACTTGTCGGGCATAATCCATAAAATTCTGAGAGACAGCAAGAACGGCAACTTGAACCGGAGCTAACCATGTAGGGAATGCACCGCCGTAATGTTCAATCAAGATACCCATAAAACGTTCTATAGACCCGAGCAATGCCCTGTGAACCATATATGGCTGATGTTCTTTCCCATCCTCACCAATGTATTTCATATCAAATCGTTGCGGTAAATTAAAGTCAAATTGAATAGTACTTAATTGCCATTCACGGTTTAATGCATCTTTTATTTTTATATCAATCTTTGGTCCGTAAAAAGCACCGCCGCCTTCATCAATTTCATAATCAACATTTTCACGTGCAAGTGCATTTTTTAATGAGCTTGTTGCTTTTTCCCAAAGACTATCTTCACCAACTGCATCTTCAGGCTTTGTAGCAATAAAAAATTTAAGATCAGAAAATCCAAATGATTGTAAAATGAACTTGGAAAAACGTAAAACTTCAATAACTTCATCTTCAATTTGATCTTTTGTACAGAAAATATGTGCATCATCTTGTGTAAATCCCCGCACACGTAGTAATCCGTGCAACACTCCACTCTTTTCATAACGATATACGGTTCCTAATTCCGCCCAACGTAAAGGTAAATCTCTGTATGAACGAAGTTTCGTTTTATATATCATTATATGGAAAGGACAGTTCATAGGTTTAACGTAATAATTCTGATCATCAATATTCATTGGCGAGTACATACTCTCTTTGTAGAAATCCAAATGCCCGCTTGTTTCCCAAAGCCAGCTTTTGCCCATATGAGGTGAATACAGAAGATCATATCCGCCTTTGAAATGCTCTTGGCGCCAAAATGTTTCAACAGTATTTCTAATTCTTGATCCTTTCGGATGCCAATAAATAAGTCCGGCTCCGGCTTCTTCGTGAATGCTGTATAGATCGAGTTGCTTGCCTACTTTTCTATGATCGCGTTTTTTTGCTTCTTCTAAGAACAGAAGATAATCATCCAACATTTTCTTTTTAGGAAACGAAATACCGTAGATTCTTTGCATCTGTTTATTCTTTTCGTCACCTCTCCAATAAGATCCGGAAACAGTAAGAAGTTTTACAAATTTAATTTTACTTGTATCAGGAACATGCGGGCCAATGCAAAGATCGGTAAAATCACCTTCATCATAAATGCTGATCACTTCTGCTTTATCATCAAGTTCACTTAAAATTTCTAATTTGTAGTTATCACCTTTTTTTGAGAAAAAATTTACAGCATCATTTTTACTTAGCTCTGTTCTCTTAAATGGATTTTTTTGTGATGCAATCTCCATCATCTTTTTCTCAATCTTCACTAAATCTTCTTCTGTTAAGTTTGAGTTAATATCAATATCATAATAGAATCCTGCATCTATTGCCGGACCAACACCAAACTTAGCTTCAGGATAGATTGATTGAATAGCATGAGCCATTAAATGTGAAGTTGAATGCCAATAAGAATGTTTTCCTTCCGGATTATCGAAAGTAAAAATTTGAAGAGTAGCATCACTGTTTATCGGAGTAGATAGATCCCGTACTTCTCCATTGATCTTAGAAACGAGAGCTTCATCAGCTAAACGATTAGAAATTAACTTGGCAATTTCAAAAGCAGTTATGTCTTTATCAAATTCTTTAACCGATCCATCAGGAAATGTAATATTTATTTTTTCCATCATTCCTACATTAAAAAAAAACGGAGAATCCTCCGATAGATTGTGGGTTCTATAGGATTCGAACCTATGACCTTCTGCACGTCAAGCAGACGCTCTAACCAACTGAGCTAAGAACCCGTGCAAAATTATTGTGTCATTTTCTTTTCGAATTGTTAAAATTACTTTTAACTCTTTCCAAAATTATTATCCAAACTATGACCTCCCCGATAAGTCGGGGCGCTCTAACCAACTGAGCTAAGAACCCGTGCAAAATTATTGTGTCATTTTCTATTCGAATTGTTAAAATTATTTTTAACTCTTTCCAAAATTATTTTCCAAACTATGACCTCCCCGACAAGTCGGGACGCTCTAACCAACTGAGCTAAGAACCCGCAGAATTACTCGTCATATAGATAAAATCCATCTTACATTAAAGTACCGAGGGCCGGACTCGAACCGGCACGGGTGAAACCACCCACAGGATTTTAAGTCCTGTGCGTCTACCAATTCCGCCACCCCGGCAAAAACGCGGTGCAAATATAATCTTTTTTCACAATTCGTTGCAATAATTTGGCTTTAGCGTATTAATTAAATCATTTCTTTATTAAAAATCGGTTAACATTAATATAAAACTAAAGCCGTAGTAATACGGCTTTAGTTTAAGTGGGCCCTGAAGGACTTGAACCTCCGACCCGCTGATTATGAGTCAGCTGCTCTAACCAACTGAGCTAAGAGCCCCTATTTTTTAATATTAATATTAACGCGAAGCAAAAATAGTGCTTTGATAAAATGAATGCAAATTGAACTATTAATTATCTCAGCAATATCATTTTCTTTGTCTGTGTAAAATCACCGGCTTGGATTTTATAAAAATAAACTCCGCTTGGTAGAGACGTTCCATGGATCGTCTTTACATATTGACCTGCTTGCTGAAATTCATCTATTAAAGTAGCAACTTCCCTTCCAAGTAAATCATAAATTTTCAATGTTACCATACTGCCTACTGCTAACTGCCAACTGATCACTGTCGAAGGATTAAATGGATTTGGATAATTTTGTGATAGACCAAATTCATTTGGGAGTTTTGTGGAATTATCTTCTACATTTGTTACAAGAGCAGCCCATGATGTCATAACACGAATTCCATCTAGCTTTAAGGTAGCTGCTGCAGTGGATGAACCTTGTCTTATTGTAACGTAACCTAAATCTTTAGGATCACTTTTTGTTGTTTGTGTGTAGGGTGCTATTTCGGAGGATGTGGGTTCTGTTGATGGTATTGTTCCAGAAATTACAAAAACTTGTTCATTATCATTAGTTGAATCAGCCGCAGTACCTAAAAATGAATGTTTTACTACAACTAAATAAGTTGTATTGAAATTTAATACGGTTGTTCCATAAACATATCCGCCGGTTAATTCATTACTTTTGCTTAAACCAATTAGGAAACCGTTTCCGGATGATTTTAAATGTGTTCTTGCATAATAATTAGTCTGTGAAGAAGTCGGTGACAATGCGATAAAATAATCTCCTGTAGCTTGAGCAGTTTGCACATTCATCAAAAAAGAGAGATAAACACTTCCGGAATTTTTTGCGGCAAATGTACGATATACATCTTCCCCTGTATTTGCTAAAGTAGTTCCGTTTCCTGCTGCAGGAGGATAACCTGTAAAAGTAAGACCGGGAGAAGTGACTAATAATTGATTAACTGTGCTGGGCGGTGAACCGGATGGAGTCCAGCCGTTCGTATTTAACAATGTCCCGGTTGTATAATTAAAATTTTCTTCAAAAATTGTTTGTGCTTTAGTTACCCCAATTAAAATTATGAATACAATTAATACTTGAAAATATTTTTTCATCACAACCTCTATTTAGTTACTGAGATTAAAATAATCATTAGTATTATAAAGTAAAAACAAATGCCATATTAAACCATCTTTCTCTTCCGTAAAATACTTTTGCTGTTGTTTCATTATGGTTAGTAGTGTTAGTACCGCCATCTTGAGCATCAACTATATAGTCTCTGTTATTCAATAGATTAAATACATGGAAATTCATGTTTATTTTTTTGATAAAAAAATCTGTAAGATAATATGTAAATCCTAAATGGAAATTTAAAATATTAGCATCAGGTATCTGCCATGATTGTGTTCTATCATTTGCATTTGTTCTTGCATCCGGATTGAAGCTCGAATAGTATTTACCAAGAAATTGATAAACCGGATTTAAGTATAAATTAATTCCATAACCTAAATTCAATCTATAATTTAATTGAAGAGTAACTTGTTGCTGCGGAAATTCACTTACGTATAATCCTTCCGTATATAATTTAACAGTTTTTGTGGCTGTCGGGTTATTCTCGGGTGCTATTACAGCAGAAACATCATTTTGAAATTTCCCAACTACATAAGAACCACTTGCCTTAAATTCAAATCCACGCATGATTTTTACAACTCCCTCCAACTCTGCACCGGTATGTAATTGATCAGAACCGGAAATATTTGCATATAAAGTTATCGGATCACCTGATGTTGGATCTAAATCAGTATAAGAAACAGTAATTGCTCTGTTTTTCCATTGTGTATAAAATGCATTAGCTTTTAAGGCAATATATGATGTTGATAAATTGTAACCCATCTCCATTATGAAAACTTTTTCGTTCGCAGAATTTTTAGAAACAATATTAGTGTTGTTAGCAAAAATATTGTTAACAATTGGTGCTGAGGAAAAATATCCGATATTCATAAAAGCCGAATGATTAATGTCGAAATTATAATTCATTCCGGTCTTTGCTGTATATCCAAAAAAGTTTTGCCAATCGGTTGCATTAAAAGTATCCGATTCTTTATATAAAAAATAATCTTTTCTCTTAGCCCCTTGTGTAGATGTTGATAAATTAATAAAAGTACTAACTGCACCTGACTTATATTCGAGCTGTCCGAAACCACCAAGCTGTCTAACATAAAAATCATTATAGTAACCGACTTTATCACCAACTTTTGTTAAACGATTCGGATTATTAACATCTCTATTATCTAAATAATAGTCGCCGCCAATTAGGTCTCTAATTTCTTGATAGTGTGCACCAACATAGTACCTTCCGTCAATACCAACATTCAAACTTAATCCTGGTGAAAGTTGTGTATTGTATGTTGAAAGAAGTCCATACCAATCGTGGTTATTAACTGCATTTCTTAATACGGTAGATGTAGAACGGCGAAGTGTTGTACTATATTTATTATCAATAGTTGTAGAGTTTATACTCCAAACTTTATCGTAATCTCTATAATTTTGATATACACTATCTTGTTGTTTTGAAATTGCAGGCGCAATAGGTCCGAGTGTTCCGGATCCGTATCCTCGTCCAAGTGAATAATAAACGATTGTTGAAAGTGTAGATTTTGGTCCTACAAGCCAATTCCAATTTAAATTAAATTGTGGTTTATGAAATTTATTTACTGTCTCTATTAACCAATCTCCTTTTAATCTACCAACTGCATAGTTGAAATTTTTTCCGTATTTGTTCCAGTCGGCAATTATCATTTTTGCATAACTTGGTCTTTGACCATGCTCTTGAGGAGAACCAACGCCAGTTAATACAATAGAGTGATCTCCAAAGACTCCACCAACTGAAAAAAAGTAAGTGAACTCTTTATTATAAGTTTTTACAGCGTAACCTTCCCAGTTTTTTTGTGAGATCAATGCAGTTAAAGCAAAATTTGAATTAAGTTTTTTATGAAATGCTAAGCTTCCTTTGATCAAGTTGTTAGAACCATATTGCGATCTAACTTTTAAATATTCTTCCTCTGATCCTACTCCAATTGTCGTCATATTCATAACACCACCAACCGCATTAACTGAATAAGGAGAAGCACCTATACCTCTTTGCACTTGAGTTTCATCTAATACATCACCAAGACCTGCCCAATTAGACCAATAAACCCATTTGTTCTCCATATCATTAACCGGAACACCATTTACCATTACAGCAACATTTCTTTGGCTGAAACCACGTACATATAGATTTGCATCGCCTGCACCGCCCCCAGATACAGAAGAATAAACACTTGGCGTTGTAGCTAACGCTTGAGGAATATCTCTTGACGCTAACTTAAATTCTAGTTCTTCTCCTTTAATTTCAGAAAATGCAACCGGTGTTTCTCTTAAAACGGCTTTGGTTCCTTTGACGACAGTTTCCTGCAGAATAACTGAACTTGCTTCTAAGGCGATATCAATTTTGAGATCTCTTGTTAAATTTATATTCTTTCTTTGATTTATATAACCGATATAGCTTACCGTTAATTCATAAATACCGCTTTTTACATTTTCAATAATAAAGTTCCCATCGGCATTGGTAGAAGCTCCTATAGATAAATCATTTATTATAACATTCGCTCCAAATAATATTTCTCCGGTAGATACATCTTTTACGGTTCCAGATATCTTAAAACTTTGCGCATAAATAATGTTACTTAATATTGATATTAAAATAATCGCAATAATAATTTTCATATTTCTGTACATTTTTCGTTCCTTATTTTTGTTACATCGTAGTGAATATTAATTATTTATTCAATCTAAATTGATCAGATGTTATCTGCAAAGAATTTATCAATTTATTTTCTACTAAAATATTTAATGGTTTCTTTCAATCCTTCTAATAAATCATATCTTGTGTGATAATTGAGCTGTTCTTCAGTTTCTTTTATTGAAGCCAAACTATGTTTTATATCACCAGCTCTTTCTTTTTCATAAATGATTTTACTTTTACTTTGTAACTCTTCAATAATGATTTGAGCTATTTCATTTATAGTAATTACCTTACCTGATGCAACATTGAAAACTCCGTTTACTTTTTCATTCGTTGCAGCCAAAATATTTGCCGATACAACATCTTTCACAAAAATGAAATCGCGTGTTTGTTCACCATCTCCGTAAATAATTATTGATTCATTCTTCATTGCTCTTTCAATAAAAATCGGTACTGCCGCTGCATATTGACTTCTGGGATCTTGCCTTGGTCCAAACACATTAAAATATCTCAACGATGTAGCTCCGACACTTCCTTGCTCATTATAAATTTTCAGCAATGATTCGCCTTCCAGTTTAGTGAAACCGTACGGAGATTTTGGATCCGGTTTGAGATTAATTGTTTTTGGTGAAACTGGATTTTCTCCATATACCGCTGCTGAACTGCTAAATACAATTTTCTTTATTCCAAATTCTTTGGATGCATCAAGTACGTTTATCAATCCGTTAACATTTATATCGTAACATTCTTCCGGCTTCTCAATTGATTCCGGTACGGAAACGAATCCTGCAAGATGATGTACGTAATCTGTATTTTTTAATATATTAAAAACAAGATCGCGATCGGTAATACTGCTTTTATGAAATATTGCTTCGGGAAATATTTCAATATTAGATAAATATCCGCTCCGCAAATTATCTATTATATGAACCTCAGCATCTTTTCTAATCCAGTGTTCAACAATATGACTTCCAATAAATCCGGCACCGCCTGTAACAACAATTTTTAGTTTACTCATATGTAATTCATGATAAATTGGGAAAATGTTTTTCTAAAAACATTTTTACTTTTGAAATATCACCTTTGCTAGTAAGATCCGGAACCTCTTCGCTGACAGGATATGCAAAAAGTGATTTTGGGAATTTATCAATCATCATTTTAATTGCAGTTGGCAATTCTTTTTCTTTCCTAACCGGATGAAGCGGAACAGTTTCAAGACACGGAAAGATAATTTCATAATTCAATTTGAAAATATTCATGCTAACTCCAATTGCACCATTCTTATCCATCGCCGATTCAACCACTTCAATTGTTGGTTTTTCGATTATATCAATAATGAATCCTTCATTATCTTTTTTGGTAACAGAAAATTTCTCAATTCTTTCCTTTTCGAAATTTAATCCATCACGGTCATAATCAATCATTGCATTTATATATTTCGATTCGAGCAATAATTTAAGCACATATTGGGAATAAAGGTTATCGCTGTTACAAACAGTAAACGAATAACCATACCAATCAGATTTTAATTTAAGAGCATGATATAAAGCATCGGCAGTGCCTAAAGGTTTTTCTCTTCCTTCCGGTATAGGTTGAACAGCATAACTGATCTCTAATCCGCTAAATATTTTTATGTTTTCTTTTGATTCATAATATTTTTTTATTGAATCATCTTTTTCGCCAATTACAATAACTACTTCGCGATAGCCGGATTCATAAACATTAAATAATAGATAATCCAAAAACGGTCTTTCATTTTCACCCACACGAATCATCGCTTTCGATTTTAAGTCAGCATCTTTTATTAATTGCGGATCTAATTCACGATCAGAAGATTCTGATTTCTTCATTCGAGAAGAAATCCCTCCGGCAAGTATTACTAATTTTCCGTTCATATTACAATTTAACTTTTTTCTTCACGAGTTCCTTCATCAGAATAAACAATGTATGCTTCCTTTGAAATTTTCTTAATTGCGTCCAAAACTATTTCCGGTTCAACCGGTGCATACGCGAACATACATCCTCCGCCGCCCGATCCATTTATCTTAGCTCCATAAGCCCCTGCATTTAAAGCCGCATCTATCATTCTATCAATCTTTGATGTAGAAATACTTAAAACATCTCTAAGTATTTTATGATGATCATTAAGAAGAAACCCAATTTTTTCCCTGTCCAGGGGAATTGTTTCAAATACTTTCTTAGCGGCTGTTGTAATATTACGGTTCTTCACGGTTCCGCCAAGTAGTACATACTGTTCGTTCGATAAATATTTTTTGTATTCTTCTATCTCATCGAGTATAATTTTATGAAGTGAGAATTCGGAATTAATCTTTCTCAATTCATTTACAATATTTAATACATCCTGTTTAACGCGCGCTAAGATCGCTTTTGTCTCTTTTGGTTTTCGAGAATTACCAAGGACAAAAGCTCCAAGTCGTGAATTAATTTTTTCTAATTTTATTTTAGGAAAAGATTCCAGCCAAATAATATTTCCAACCGATGTTGAATAGTGATCCATCATTCCACCGGGTTCTGAAAACTCTAACACCTCGGCGCGATGAGCATATTCGGCAATTTTTTCTGCCGAAAGAATTGCAGACTGATCGCTCATTCTCAAAAGAAAATTTATCCATGTTACAACTAAAGCGGATGAGCTTGATGTTCCGGAATTAATTGGAATATCTCCATGAACGACACAATCAAATCCGTTTGAAAATGAATATCCTTCCATTAATAGAACGTTTAAAGAACTTCGGTAATAATCTTGTTCATTTTTGTACGAGAGTAAACTATTTAAGGTAATTATTTCTGCATCCTTAATGTCCGGCAGTTCAATTCTAATTTCCCTATCGTTTCGCTTTGTCCCCTCAATAAAAATTCTTTTTGAAATTGCACTGGCAATAATCGGCAGACCTAAATAATCTTGATGTTCACCAAATAAACAAATTCTACCGGGTGTTGATATTTTTATCTTTTCTGTTTTCATCTTTATGTTTTGTACTGGTCTATCAACTGAATAAAAACAAACCTCTAAAATTTTATACAAGTAAAAATGGGAAAAAATTGTCTCAATAATAAACTCAATTTTACATTAAACAAAGAATGAATTTCTCAAATCAATTTCCAATGTAAAAAGTCATATTAGGTTTACTACTTAAATTAATTCAGAACTATCTCATTGTTATCTGAATCACATTCTCTAAAAACAGCTTGACAATGCAGAGTCGGACATCTAAATTTTATCTGTAATTATTTAAGTAATGTTTTATCAGTTACTCGCATGTAATTGACGCAGTATCTTAATTGCTTCTAAACTGTAGAAGGAGTTCAACCATCACAAATCACTGAAAGGAAAAAATACAATTAACAGAAGGAGTATATCATGAAATATTTTAAAAATATTTTTCTCCTTGTTCTCTTATCTCTTCTTATCACCAACATTATTTTTGCTGAAACTGAACCTAACAACACTTATCTGCAAGCATCAACACTCGGATTAAATACTTCAGATATTGGGGCTTTGAACGAACAAACTCAAACTCTTGCTGCAGATAATGAGGACTGGTGGAAATTAACACTGCTATTTGATGGAAGTCTTTATATCGAAACAAACTCATCTTCAGGTTTGGATATTGATCTTTTTATCATAGATAGTAATGGCTCTAGCGTAATCAAATATGCATACAGAACCGGTGTCAAAGAATCTGTTTATCATGCTGCTTTGAAAGCCGGGATCTATTTTGTACGAGCGTACAGAGCAACCGGTACCGGTAGTTATACTATTCTCTCAAGATTTACTGCGACACTCTATACAAATGATTCCGAACCCAACGATACTTATCAGCAGGCGATGAATCTGAATCTTAATTCTGAAGCAACCGGTCACATCAGGCATTACGGAAATCTTACTACCGATAATGAAGATTGGTGGAAAGTAATAATTCCTGCAGACGGAAGTATCAGGGTAACCACTGAATCAGATTCTGCAGAAATTGATCTTTATATGTATGACATCAACGGAACTAGTGTGATTGTTTCTGCATACAAAGCTGGACTTAGAGAAGAGATTGTGCATAATAATCTTATGCCTGGAACGTATTTTATCAGAGTTTACGGATACGCCTCACACGGAGGATATAAGATTACTTCGGTTTATACGCAGACAGCGATAAATGGAGTTTTTACAAACGATACCGAGAAAAATGATAGCTACTCTAGCGCAATAAATTTAGTAACATTTAACGGTATAGGAACTACTACAAATTATGGTCATCTTGGATTTTATAGCGGCGGCTATACAGACTATGAGGATTGGTGGGCAGTTACAGTTAGCACAGATGGGAAATTGTCTGTTAAGACCGAGTCCAATCCCACTTTGGAAGTTGACTTATATATTTATGATGTAAACGGAACTAGTGTAATCAAATCAGCTTACGCTTATGGTGTGAATGAACAGATTACATTTGATAATCTTGCGTCGGGCAAGTACTATGTGAGAACCTATAGATCAACGGGATATGGTTCATATAAAATTACTGCCGAGTATTCGGTACCGTCAATGGGAAATGACTCGGAACCCAATGATGATGCAGCCAAAGCAATACCTATAATCCCTGATACCAAGATGACCGGACACCTCGGATATTATTCGAATGGTTATACTGATTATGATGATTACTATATTGTCAATCTTCCCACCAAGTGGGATTCTCTTTATGTAAGGACCGATTCCGATGCGTCACTTGAACTTGATTTGTATTTATTTAATAGCCCAACTACGATTATCGCAAGTGCATATGCATATGGTACAAGAGAAATTATAAAATATGCAAATGCACCGGCAGGGACTTACTATATTAGAGCTTATAGATCGAGCGGACAAGGGAGTTATGCGATAAAAATTACGAATAAATATCCCGGTTCCGTTCTTTCCGATGTTAGAGAAATTGATTTGCTACCGACTAAATATAATATTTCTCAAAATTATCCTAATCCATTCAATCCATCAACAAAGATTCGTTATTCATTACCCCAAGCATCTCATGTTAAATTAGCTTTATATGATGTTCTTGGAGTGCAAATATTCACCTTGATAGATTCCGAACAGCCGGTGGGAAATTATGAGATTGAATTGAACGGTAATAATTTAGCAAGCGGTGTTTACTTCGTTAGAATGAATGCTGGTAATTACTCTGTAACGAAAAAGATTATGCTGATGAAATAAAAATGCGTCGTCCTGAAATAGGTTGACTGTTATTTAGTTTGCCTCTCTACATAGTAGAGAGGTTTTTTTTACACCCATTCAATTTGAAATACTGTTAATTAGTCGTTCCTTAACAAGTAAAAAAAGTTAGATAAACAGAGAGTAAAAAGCATAAAAGGGAAAAAAAGAGTTGTCAGATATTGCAAGATTTAAATAAATTGTAGTCAAAACCTTGCAGAA
>Ga0082335_1002303_pt1 | contig 36271 bp, 33 predicted proteins | sample Subgrocontami58m_FD_72375 | JGI IMG/M metagenome (GOLD analysis project Ga0082335, IMG submission 72375) | Subsurface groundwater microbial communities from S. Glens Falls, New York, USA - GMW37 contaminated, 5.8 m (SPADES assembly) (version 2) ... | reverse complement strand
TGGCCGCGACATAAGGCGGGTTGGCAACGATCAAATCAAACTTCCGGCCCGCGAGCGCGCTGAACCAGTCGCTGGCAGTGACTTCGAGATTGGTTACGCGGTGCCGCTGGACGTTCTCGCGCGCGATCGCCAATGCCGCAGGGCTGCGGTCGACCGCTACAACCCGTGCGTGCGGCCGGTGCCTCGCAATGGTGATCGCGATGCAGCCGCTGCCGGTGCCGAGATCGAGCACGCTCTGCACGCCACGCGGCGCGATGCGCTCAAGCGCGAATTCGACCAGCGTTTCGGTTTCCGGCCGCGGTATCAGCACGGCCGGCGTGACCTTGAAATCGAGGCTGAAGAATTCGCGCGCGCCAACGATATAAGCAACCGGCTCGCCCGCACTGCGGCGTGCCGCCAGCGCGGCAAACTGTTCGCTTTGCGCCACGCTCAACGCCTGCCCGGAATGCGCGATCAGGTACGCATCGTTGACGCCGAGCACGTGGCGCAACAGCGCGCGCGCGTCGACGGGATCGAGCTGCGCTTCAGTCAGTGCGTCGGCAATAGTAAACGACATGCTATGAAAACGACGCCATACGGCGCGTTAGACGACTGGATTCCGGCCTACGCCGGGTACCCTGCCCGTTCAACGTATTCCAACGTTTTAGGCCACCGCCACTTCGCCGAGCTGCGCAAGCTGCTCGGTCTGGTGCTCGGCGCGCAGCGCGGACGTCACTTCGGACAGGTCGCCGTCCATGATGGCGCCGATCTTGTAGAGCGTGAGATTGATGCGGTGATCGGTCACGCGGCCCTGGGGAAAGTTGTAGGTGCGGATGCGCTCCGAGCGGTCGCCGCTGCCGATCAATGACTTGCGAGTCGCCGCCGTCTTCTGCTGCTGGTCACGCAGCTGCTGGTCCTTGATGCGGGCGGCGAGCACCGACAGCGCGCGCGCCTTGTTCTTGTGCTGCGAGCGGTCTTCCTGGCACTCCACCACGATTCCGGTCGGCAGATGCGTGATGCGGATCGCGGAATCGGTCTTGTTGATATGCTGCCCGCCGGCGCCGGAAGCGCGATACGTGTCGATGCGCAGATCGGCCGGGCTCAACACCACGTCGACGATCTCGTCGGCTTCAGGCATTACCGCAACCGTGCACGCCGAGGTATGGATGCGGCCTTGCGTCTCGGTCGCCGGCACCCGCTGCACGCGGTGAGCGCCGGACTCGAACTTGAGCTTCGAGTACGCGCCCTGCCCGAGGATCTTGGCGATGATTTCCTTGTAGCCGCCGTGCTCGCCCGGGCTCTGCGAAATCACCTCGACCTGCCACTTGTTGCGCTCGGCGAAGCGTGCATACATGCGAAAGAGGTCCCCGGCGAACAGCGCCGATTCGTCGCCGCCGGTGCCGGCGCGGATTTCGAGAAAAATGCTGCGGTCGTCGTTGGGGTCCTGCGGCAGCAGCTGGAGCTGCAGTTCGGCTTCGATCTGCGCGAGGCGCTGGCGCGTGTCGCGGATTTCGGCTTCGGCGAAGTCGCGCAGCGCGGGATCGGAAACCATTTCCTGCGCGGCCTGCAGGTCTTCCTCGCTCCGCCGGTACGCCTGAAACAGCTCCACCACCGGCGTGATTTCGGAGTGCTCGCGCGTGAGCTTGCGGTAATTGTCCAGATTGGCGGTAACGGTCTCCGCGCTCAGCAGGTGGTTGAGTTCCTCGAGGCGAAGCGTCAACTGCGCGAGCTTCGCCGCAATGCTGCTTTTCATTCCGAGCGTTTCAACTGGTAAAGCCGCCGCAACATGGCCACCAGCTGTTCGCGGTCATCGTCGTTGGCGTGATTGAGCGCGTGCGTCGGGCCATGCAGCAACTTGTTGGTGAGCGCATGGCTCAGCTGTTCGAGCACCTGCTGCGCAGCGTCGCCGCGCGCCAGCTGCCGCAGCGCGCGCCCGACTTCGTGCCGGCGCGCGCGCTCGGCTTCATCGCGCAGCGCGCGGATCGTCGGCACCAGTTCGCGGTTGTCCAGCCACTGCATGAAATCGCCGACCTGGGTCTCGATGATCGCTTCGGCCTGGGCCACCGCCGACTCGCGCAGGTCGAGGCCTTCGCGCGCGATGTTGCCGAGATCGTCGACCGTGTACAGAAACACGTCGTCGAGCGCGCCGACTTCGGCTTCGACGTCGCGCGGCACCGCGAGGTCGATGATCAGGAACGGCCGGTGTTTGCGCGCGCGCAGCGCGCTTTCGATCAGGCCCTTGCCGATGATCGGCAGCGTGCTCGCGGTGCACGAAACAATGATGTCGTGCACGGCAAGCTGCGCGGGCAGCTCGTTCAACGTGATGGCGCGGCCGCGGAAACGCTCGGCGAGATGCTGCGCGCGCTCCAGCGTGCGGTTGGCAAACGTCACGTGGCGCGGATGCCGCGCGGCAAAGTGGGTCGCCGTCAGCTCGATCATTTCGCCCGCGCCGATGAAAAGCGCAGTCTGCTCGCCGATGCTCGGATAGATGCGCTCGGCCAGACGCACCGCGGCGGAGGCCATCGACACCGTGCTGGCGCCGATCTGGGTCTCCGAGCGCACCGCCTTGGCGACCGAAAACGTGCGCTGAAACAGCTTGTTCAACAGCAGGCCCAGGGTGCCGGCCGATTCCGCCGCGCGCACCGCATCCTTGAACTGGCCGAGGATCTGCGGCTCGCCCAACACCATTGAATCGAGCCCGCTCGCGACCCGGAATGCGTGCTTGACCGCGCGCTCCTGGGGCAACTGGTAGAGGTGGGGCTCGAGGTTGTGCGCCTTGAGCTGGTGGTAATTGGAAAGCCAGTGCACCGCCTGCCCCGGCTCCGCGGTATGGCAATAGATTTCAGTGCGGTTACAGGTCGAGATGATCGCGGCTTCTTTCACCGGATGGCGGTCGACCAGATCGCGCAGCGCCTGCACCAGATTTTCGGCGTGAAAAACCACCTGTTCGCGCAGCGACAGCGGCGCGGTCTGATGGTTGATGCCGAAAGCGAATAACTGCATATAATCCGGGCCCTAGGCCAAGGCCCCCATTATAGCGCGAGACCCGCGGCGACGGCGCGCGCAGGCAAATCGAATCCGCCTGGCGCCTTGGCAGATCGTTTACGACTGTGAAGGCCGGCGCCTGAACCAGCGAGTGACGGTGTCCAAAAGCACCTTGAGGATCAGTGACAAGCCCGAAATCGGCTTCGCTGACGGTCCACCCGCCGGCGCGCAAGACGGGAGCTGAGCGAGCTGGGCCTTCAGGGATTCCCCGAATTGGCCGATCAGCTGCGAGGCAAAACTCTGGATCATCCCGGAGCCACGTCCGTACTGCGCGATCGCGCCGGATAGCTTCACGTTGGTATGAATCAGCACTTTGGCGCCGCGCCCGGCCGGTTCGATGCGGAAATCGATTACTGAATCGGCGCTGCCGCGTCCCTTGGGATCGGACCCGTGCGCCTTGACGCGGGCTTTGCGATTGGCTGCGTCGATTTCCTCGAACCGGGCCTGACCCGAGAGCGAAAGCGCGACCGGACCAAGGCGGATCGCGACCTTGCCCCGGTACGTCACATCGTCCACCACTTCGGTCAACTCCGCGCCCGGTATACAGCCCGCAACGCGCTTGATATCCAGTAGCAGCTTCCATGTTTCGGCCGGTGGCAATGGCACATCGAGCGTATTGTCAAATTCCATGCTGAAACGCCATCCGCTGCTTGATCAGCTTTCCAGTAAGTTGCCCCGTCAGGACCGGACCAGCGCCATCAGCGTGCCCGCGTACTCGGACGCCATGTCAGGTGTCAAATGCGCCGCCTTCGCCTGATAGCGCTTGATCGTCTCCAGCACCAGGCGGGGCCGGCCGGCGAGCTTCGCGAGGAATGCGTCCGCGTCGGCGGCAAAGGTCTCCCGCGGCAGCACTTTGCTCGCGAGTCCGAGCGTCACCGCTTGCGGGGCGTCAATCTGCTCCGCCGAGTAAATCAGGTAAGTGAGCGCCTTCGCCTGGATCTTGCCCAGCGCGGCGCACATCGCCATGGTGGGCGGAATGTCGTGCTCGATTTCGGGGAACGCGAAGCGCGCATGGCTCGCGGCAAGCGTGATATCGCAGCCGACCGCCAGCGCTGCGCCAAACCCCAGCGCGTCGCCATGCACAAGCGCAACCACTGGTACCGGCACGTCCCAGAGCGCCTGATAGGAGTCGAGCACGGCGCCCATCATCTTTACCCGTACCTCGTAGGGTGTCATGCCGGCGCGCGACTCGCCCCTGCCGTCGCGTCCGCGGCAGAACTGCGGGCCGCGCCCGGCGATGGCCACGACATTGACCTCAGGCGAGTTGCCCAACTCGCGCAACAGAGCCGCGAGCCGGATCATCATGGCGCGCGTCAGCGCGTTGCCTTCCTCGGGCCGGTTGAGGTCGATGCGCGCGATCGCGCCCGCGCGTGTCACTTCGAAATCGAACTCGCTCATGGCGTCCTCTTATTCGGGAAAGCTCAGGTGCCGCTCATCGATAATGCGCTTGAAATTCGATACGTCCCAGCGAATCTGCGCGGCGAGGTCTTCAGGCGTGCCGGCTCCCACGTCATTTCCCAGCGTACGGATGATGGCGCGCACTTTTTCATCGGTAAGGGCCCTGGCAAGCGCATCGCTAAGCCTTTTGACGATCGCATCGGGTGTTCCCTTAGGCACCATCAGGCCGTTCCACCCATTGTAGGAAAATCCGGGCAACGCGGATTTGCCGATCGACGGCAGCGACGGGATGGGAGCCCAGGTATCGCGGTTGGTCGTCGCGAGGCCGACGATCAGTTTACCGTCGAGAAATGGTTTTGCGCCGGCCATGAACATCATGTGGATGCGCCCCGCGGCCATTTCCGCCGCCACGGCCGCCTCGCCGCGGAACGGAACGTGCAGAATGTCCAGCCCCGTCATCGCGGCGAACATCTCGGCGACGAGATGCTGGCTCGACCCGTAACCGATGCTTCCGAAGGACAGTTTGCCGGGGTTGGCTTTCGCATAGCGGATGAACTCATCCACCGTCTTCACGCCGAGCTTCGGCGAGACGGCCAGCGTGAACGACGCCACGCAAACTTTCCCGATCGGCTTCAGGCCGTTCACGATATCGAACGAAGCCTTCGGCCGGGCAACCAGGTTTGCGGTGGCGGCCGCGCTCGCCTGGGCGATCGTATAGCCGTCGGGGGCAGCGTTCGCGACGCGCTCCAGCCCGATGTTGCCGGTCGCGCCCGAGATGTTCTCGATAACAATGGACTGTCCGAGATTCGCGTACATCGCCTCGGCCACCGCGCGGGCGCACAGATCTGCCGGCCCACCGACCCCATAAGGAACGACGATCCGGATGGACTTCTCCGGAAATGCGGCCGCGGCAGGCGTGCCGCTCAGGAGTGAAACGCCCATCACCACGACGGCTGTGAAGTTCAATATTCCGGAATTCATCTGGATTTCCTCCTCTGGGGCTTTACGCTCAGCGCGTGCGCCCAAGCGCATGGCTGCCGAGCAGTTCAACAATGCGTTGCGGAGAAATCGGCGCCTCGGCAAGGGTTACGCCGAACGGCGCCAGTGCGTTCTCCACCGCGCTGATAATCGCGGCAATCGAACCGATCGTGCCGCCCTCGCCTGCGCCCTTGAGCCCTAACGGGTTCAGCGGCGAAGGCGTCTCGAGGTGTACCAGGTCGACGTGCGGCACGTCGGTCGCGAGCGGCATCAGGTATTCACCGAAGTTGGTGGAAACCGGCTGCACGTTTTCGTCGTACACCATGCGTTCGTACAGCGCATTGCCCACGCCGTGGGCAACGCCTCCCACCACCTGGCCGTCGACGACCATGGGATTGATCACGCGTCCGCAATCATGGGCGGCCGTATAGCGCAGGAAGCTGACCGCACCGGTCTCGATGTCAACTTCCACTTCGGCCACGTGCGTGCCGTTCGCGTACACCGACTGCTCGGGGGTGAAATGCGCGGTATGCTCGAGCCCCGGCGGCAACCCGCCTGCCATGGAAAAACCCAGCATGCCGATCGACTTCACCGCGATTTCGCGCAGGCTTTTCCCGACATCCGGCGCGCTTTTCAATCGCACGAACCCATCGGCAAGCTCCAGATCGTCCTCCAGGCACTCCATCATTCCGGCAGCGATTTTTTTTGCTTTGGCGGCGACTTCGGCCGCCGCGATATGCACGGAGGAACCGGCATTGACTGCGGTGCGTGCGGCAAAAGTTCCGATTCCGAGCGCAATGGTGGCGGTATCCCCAGTCACCACTGCCACGTCCTTGATGTCGACGCCGAACTGATCGGCGGCGATCTGGGCCAGCGTCGTTTTATGCGACTGCCCCTGCGGCGTCGCGCCGGTATACACGACGATCCTGCCGCTGGTCGAAATGCGTACGGTCGCGCTCTCATACGGTCCCAACCCGGTCGCCTCGACCGTATTCGATATTCCGATGCCGAGATACCGGCCTTGCGCGCGTGCTGTTGCCTGCCGCAACGAAAAACCCGCGTAGCCGGAAACCTCCAGCGCCGCCGCCTGGCATGCCGGATAGTCGCCGCTGTCATACGTAACCGGCCGCCCGTCGCGGAAAATGATGCCGACCTTGTAGGGCATCTGTTCCGGTCGAATGAAATTGCGCCGGCGCACTTCGGCAGGATCGAGCTTCAGCTCGCGGGCAACCCGATCCATCAATCGTTCCATCGTGACGACCGCCTCGGGACGCCCCGCGCCGCGCACCGGCGTGGTCTGGATCTTGTTGGTGAATACCGAAACCACGTCCAGCTTGTAGTTCGGAATCACGTATGGACCCGGCACGGTCGTCGCGGTAATCCAGGGCAGCACGACGCCCATCGGCACATAGGCGCCGGTCTCATGTATCAACTGCCCCCGCACGCCGAGGATTTTCGCGTCGCGATCGACCGCGATCTCCATGTCCCAATATTGATCGCGCTCCTGGTGCGTGGCGAGAAAATTCTCGCGCCTGTCCTCGATCCACTTGACCGGACGATTCAGCGCTTGCGCCGCCACCGCGATGTCCACGTACTCAGGGTAGAAAGACCCTTTGGGGCCGAATCCTCCGCCGACGTCAGGCGTGATCACGCGTACCTGGTGGTCGCCGAGGTCGAACATGTCCAGCATGCAGCGCTTGAGCCGATGCGGGCCTTGCGAGGAAGCATACAGCGTAAATGAACCGCTCGGCGCCTCATGGCACGCAACGGCGCCGCGGCACTCGATGAAAAACGCCCCGCCGCGGTGCTGGTAAATCTTTTCGCGAAACACGTGCGCGGCGCCGCTGAACGCGCGGTCGGTGTCACCGACCTTGATCGGAAAACGCGCCGCCACGTTCGATTCGCTTGCCGCGTGAACGAGCGCAGCGTCCTTGTCGAGCGCCGCGCGGCAATCGCCCACCGCCGGCAGCGGCTCGTAATCGACCTCGACAAGTTGTGCCGCGTCCTCCGCCAGATAACGGCTGTCGGCAACCACGCAGGCGACCGGCTCGCCGGCATAACACGTCTCGTCCTTCGCCAGCGCGTAGGGCATGAGCGGCTGTTTGATCGCCGGATGCGGCATCAGCAGCGGCAGCGTCTGGCGGCGCACGGACTCCGGCAGGTCCGCAAAAATGAGCACCGCATGCACGCCGGGAACCGCGAGCGCCGCGCGCTTGTCGATGCGGCCGACCCTGGCGTGCGCGTGCGGGCTGCGCACGAATGCGGCATGCAGCATCCCGGACAAATGGATATCGTCGACGAAGCGGCCTTCGCCGCGCAGCAGCGCCGGATCTTCCTTGCGCTTGAGCGGTCTGCCAAACGACTTCCCGGCCATCATGCACCTTCCCGGATGCGTTTCGCGGCATCGAGCGCCGCAGCAACGATAGGCTGGTAACCGGTGCAGCGGCAGAGGTTGCCGCTCAGCACTTCGCGCACCTCGGTCTCGCTGGGATCGGGATGGTCGCGCAGGAACTCGGTCAGCGTGATCAGCATGCCGGGCGTGCAGAAACCGCATTGCAAGCCGTGATTGTCCTGAAACGCCTGCTGCAAGGCATTGAGCTGTTCGCCGGCGGCCAGACCTTCGACGGTCGTGATGCTTTCCCCGTCGCACTGGACTGCAAGCAGCAGGCACGCGCGCGCGCTCGCACCGCCGATCAGCACCGTGCACGCGCCGCACACGCCGTGCTCGCAGCCGACGTGGGTGCCGGTCAGTTCGAGTTCGTGGCGCAGAAAGTCAGCGAGCGTCATGCGCGTCTCGACCTCGCGCCGGTGCACTTTGCCGTTGACCGTCACCGCGATCGCCCGCGTATCAGCCATCGGTTTTCTCCATCGCGCGCCGCGCTGCCTGCTCGAGAGCGCGAAAGGTGAGCACGCGCGCGAGGTGCTGGCGATACGCGGCCGTGACGTAGGCATCGGCGGTTGCCTCGAGCTTCGCGGCCTCCGCCGCTGCCGCCTTGAATGCGGCGCCGGCGGGCTTCTGCCCTATGAGCGCGCGTTCAACCAATGCCGGCCGCACCGGCGCAGGGCCCAGTCCAGATAATGCCAGCGCCGCCTGCGTGATATCGCCGTTGCGGTCGAGACCGAGCAGCGCGGAGCAGGCGACGATCGCGAAATCGCCATGCCGCCGCGCGAACTCGACGAACGCATAGCCATGGCGGCGGTCCGGCAATGGCAGCGTGATGCCTGCGAGCAGCTCGTCCGCCTCGAGGCTCGTGGTCATGTAAGCGGCGGCGAATTCGGCAAATGGAATATCGCGCGTGCCGTGCTGCGACGCCGCGTGCAAGGTGCCGCCGAGCAGTGCTGTCACGTTGACGAGTTCCGCCGACGGATCGAGATGGCACAACGAGCCGCCGATGGTGCCGCGGTTGCGCGTCTGGCGGTGCCCGACGTGGGCCAGCGCCTCGTGCAGGAGCGGGCAGCGCGTGCCGATTTCGGCCGAGAATTCCAGTTCGCGCTGGCGCGTCATCGCGCCGATGTGCAGCGCAGCGGCGTCGAACCGCAGGTACGCGAGTTCGCCGACCTTGTTGAGATCGATCAGATGATCCGGCATCACGTAGCGAAAATTCATCATCGGCATCAGCGATTGGCCGCCGGCAAGCACGCGCGCGTTTTCCAGTGACGCGAGCATGCCGGCCGCCTCGTGCAGCGAACGCGGGTCATGGTAGACGAACGGCGCGGGTTTCATGCCGGCTTTTCGACTTTGCCGACGGGCGTCTCCGGCGTGACGCCGCCGCGCTGCCGCGCCAGCGTCTCGATGCCGTTCTGCTCCCACTCGCCGGTGGTCGCGCGTTGCGCAAAGCGCTCCCAGTTGTCGGTCCAGTCGCCAAGCGTGTAGCCGTGCCAGGGGGACTTGGCGGTGAGCGCGGGCAAGCCGAGCTCCTCCCAGATTTTGCGCGCGCCGCCCATGTACTCGCGCGCCGGCAGGGCGAGCGGCGCCATCGCGTACTTCTGGGTGGCATCGATCAGCATGGTCGACTCGGATTGACTGGGGCCGTACTGCGAGCCCTGCACCCCGCGGCGATAAGGCGCGATGTGGACGTCCTCGATGGGGTTCGAGCGATAGGCAAGCGACCAGAACACGGCATCCGTGCTCTCGGGATTGATGTCCTCGCTGACCGCGATGACGATCTTGCCGCAATCGGCACGCAGCGTTGCCGCCCCATGCAGTCCGCGCCACACCTCGGTGCGCAGCGTGCCGCGCGCGAACTGCACGAAAATCACCGGGCGCAGATTGGAGAGCGGCTCGTGCATCACCACGCGCTTCACGCTTTTGATCGACAGGTTGTCGCGCAGGTGAGCGAGAAAGAGCGGCTCATACGCGACTTTCTTGACCACGCTCGACTCGCTGGGCGTGACCTGGCTGATGATGGACGTGAAGACCGGTGAGCGTTTGCGCGTGATCGCGTTAATACGCATCGGCATGTTGAATGCCTCGAGCGCCACATAACCGTTGCTTTCGCCGAAGGGGGCTTCCGGCTCGAGCACGGAGGTATCGATCAGCCCCTCGATGACGATTTCCGCGTCGGCGGGAACATCGAGATCGATCGTCACGCATTTTGCTTTTCGGATCGGCACGCCTGCCAGTCCGCCGGCCACCCCCAGTTCGTCGTGGTCGATCGCGAGTTTCTGCGGCCCCGTGAAAAAGACCACCGGCGCGCAGCCGATGACGATCGCAATCGGCATCGGCTGTTTGCGCTCGCGATACTTGAGCCAATGCAGGTAGCCGCCCGCGCCGCCGACCCGCGCCACCATGCGCACGACCAGCCGGTCGGTCGCTTTCAGCGCGGCGCGGTAGGTGCCCATGTTCTGAATCCCGCTGTCGGGATCGCGCGTGATGCAAAGCGTTGCCGTCAGGTACGGGGCCGAATCGAAACCGGGGGTCGAAACCGGCACCGGCAGCGCAGCGAGGCCGCCGCCGGGCCGCCGCAACTCATCTCCGGTAATGACGACCTGCTGGCAGGGGGGAGAAGTCACGGCTACCGGCGCAATCGGGTGCGCGATCGCGCGCATCCACGTGGCGCCGATTTCCGCCAGCGGCTTGCCCATGCCGACCGCATAAATCTGCGGCGAGGCAGCAAGCGCACCGACCGCTACGGGAATATCGTAATGGCGGCCCCTGGAATCCACGACGTTGGTAAAAAGAAACGCGCGGCGCTGGTCCTCGGGAATTCCACCGAGGAACTGCCAGCGCACCAGCGGATGAAGTTCGGTGTCCTTGTTGATCGGCCGGTCGATGCGCACCAGCAGTCCCCGGGTTTCCAGATCGGCCAGATGTTCCTGGAAATCCAGCCGTGGCCGGCCGGCTTCCCGTTGCGATGCGTGGTGTATTTCGCTGGTTTCGTCTGGCATGTCAGGACCCATCCGATTGACGCTGCACGCTCGCATCTGCCCGTGCCAGTCTCAGTACGGGTTCAGGTCCGGCCGCGGGTTAATTGCTGAACGAGGCGCTTTTGAACACTTTGCCCATCTTGTCCATGTCGGACTTGATGAAGCTCGCAAACTCCTCGGGCGTATTGCCGACGATCTCCACCCCGGCATTGAAGATCAACTGGGGATCCGTTGCCTTGAGGGCCTGCTGGATCTCGTGACTGAGGAACGCGATGATGGCCGCGGGCGTTTTTTTCGGCGCAAAAAAACCGATGGCCGCCTGCGACTCATAACCGGGCAGGAACTCCCCGACCGCAGGCAAGTCAGGCACCAGCGGAGATCGCTTGGCAGTCGTCACGGCCAATGCCCTGACCTTGCTGCTCTTGACGTGTGGCATGATCGGGCCGAGGGCGGCGAACATCAGCTGCACTTCGCCGACAAAGAGCCCCAGCATGGACGGACCGGAACCCTTGTAATTGATCCGAACGATCCTGACGTTCGCCATGTACTTGAACAGCTCCGCCGCGACATGCGGTGTCGAGCCGCCTCCGCCCGCGCTGTAATTGAGGTCTCCCGGTCTCGCTTTGGCCAAAGCGATCAGTTCCTTGACGGATTTGACCGGCAACGACGGATGAACCACCAGCACGTTGGGCGAACTGATCGCCAGCGCAATCGGCGCGAGGTCCTCGAGGGGGTCCCAGTTGACTTTTTGCAACAGCGGTTGCAGCCAAGCGTAAGCGCCATAAAAGAGCAGGGTATACCCGTCCGGCGGCGTGTCCCTCGCGACATGTTCCACCGCGATGCTGCCGCGATTTTCCACGATCACCCGGTGACCGACGCGGGGCGTGAGCCCCTGCGCAACGATGCGCGCGCCCCAATCGTGATTGCTGCCTGGCGTGGCCGTGACAACGCGGATAACCTTGGCCGGATACTTGTCCTGTCCCAACCCAGCTTGGGGACCGAGTATCAGAATGCCGGCCAAAAACCCCCCGGCCGCGCGCGATGAAAGCATCATGACGCGCACAATATCATAAATGCGTGAATGGCCGGAAATCCGCCGAGAGAGAAGCGGGTGGAGGATCCGGTTACTTTTTCCGGCCTTTGGCGAACAGCTGATCGAGCTTCTGCTCGTAGGCGTGGTAGTCCAGAAAATCGTAGAGCTCGTTGCGCGTCTGCATCGTATCAATTACGTTTTTCTGCGTCCCTTCCTTGCGAACCGCCTGAAAGACCTTGAGCGCGGCGGCATTCATCGCGCGAAACGCCGTCAGCGGATACAGCACCATCGCCACGTCGACGCTTTTGAGTTCCGCCACCGTGAACAAAGGCGTTGCGCCAAACTCGGTGATGTTGGCGAGGATCGGCACTTTCACCGCGTCGGCGAATTTCTTGTACATCGCAAGCTCGGTCATCGCTTCCGGAAAGATCATGTCCGCGCCCGCCTCGACACATGCGCACGCGCGGTCGATCGCAGCCTGCATTCCTTCGACCGCAAGCGCGTCGGTGCGCGCCATCACGACGAAAGCGGGATCGGTCTTGGCATCGGCCGCGGCCTTGATGCGGTCGACCATTTCCTCGAGCGTCACCAGTTCCTTGCCCGGGCGGTGGCCGCAACGCTTGGCACCGACCTGGTCCTCGATGTGCATGGCGGCGGCGCCGGATTTGATCAGCGATTTCACGGTGCGCGCGATGTTGAATGCGCTCGATCCGAAACCGGTATCGACATCGACCAGCAGCGGCAGGTCGCTCACGTTGGTGATGCGCTGCACATCGACGAGCACATCGTCGAGGTTGCTGATGCCGAGATCGGGCAGGCCGAGTGAGCCGGCGGCAACGCCGCCTCCCGACAGGTAAATCGCCCTGAAGCCGACGCGTTGCGCCATGCGCGCGTGGTAAGCATTGATGGTGCCGGCAATCTGCAGCGGCTTTTCGGCGGCGAGCGCGGCGCGAAAGCGCGCGCCGGCCGAGGCCAGTCGCGCTGCACCGGAAGACAGGTCGGTCATGATGCTGCTCCTCGTTGGGTTGGAGATCCTGCCGCGCCACACGCCGGCAGGTCTGATTTTACCGCACGCGGCACCCTGGCGAATACGCCATTGAGGCCGGATTGCGCCCCCGTACGATTGCTGTTATGTTTTCGCAACCGCCGCCCATCCATGCTGCCGCAAAAACAATTCGCAACTGACGCCCGCTGCCCACTCGACGGCGTGCGTATCCTCGACCTGTCGCGCGTCGTCGCCGGCAACATGGTCAGCCTCGCGCTCGCCGATTTCGGCGCCGAAGTAATCAAGGTCGAAACTCCCGAAGGCGACGCGCTGCGCGACTGGCTGGTCAACGGCGTTGCGACCAACTGGAAGGTTTACGCGCGCAACAAGAAAAGCGTGTGTCTCGATCTGCGCCGCGACGAGGGCAGGCAGATCGTGTTGAAGCTGGTCGCGACCGCGCAGGTGCTCATCGAGAACTTCCGTCCCGGCACGCTCGAGAAAATGGGGCTCGCCCCGGACGTGCTGCTCGCGGCCAATCCCAAACTCGTGCTCGTGCGCGTCTCGGGCTGGGGGCAGGACGGACCCTACCAGCACAAGCCGGGCTTCGGCACGCTCGCCGAGGGGATGTCGGGATTCGCCGCGATGAACGGCTTCGAGGATCGCGAGCCGGTGCTGCCGCCAATGCAGCTGGCGGACTGCACCGCAGGACTTTACGGCGCGATGGCGGTCATGATCGCACTGCGCCACGTCGAAGTCAGTGGCGGGCAAGGCCAGGTAATCGATTTGTCCCTGTTCGATCCGCTGTTTTCATGCCTGGGTCCGCAGGCCGCGAGCTACAAGGCGAGCGGCAAGGTGCGGGCCCGCACCGGCAGCCGCTCGACCACCGCCGCGCCGCGCAACGTGTACCGCACGAAAGACCGCCAATGGGTGTGCCTGTCGGCCTCCACGCAAACGATGACCGAGCGCGTATTTCAGGCGATCGGCCGCCCGGATCTCATCGACAACCCGCGCTACAGGACCAACGCCGAGCGCGTCAGGAACGCCACCGAGCTCGACGCGATCATCGGTGCATTCGTCGCGGAGAAAACGCTCGGGGAAAACCTCGAGTTCTTCGACCGGACCGAAGTCACCGTGGGGCCGATTTACGACATCTCGCAAATCATCGCGGACCCCTACGTCCAGGCGCGCGAAGTCGTGGTCGAGTTGCCCGATGACGAAATGGGGACAGTGCCGATGCACTGCGTGGTGCCGCGGTTATCAGCGACTCCGGGCGCGATCCGCCTGCCGGCACCGAAGCTCGGCGAGCATAATGACGAAGTACTCGGCGCGCTCGGCCTGCCGGCTGCGGAAATCGCGCGGCTCAAGACCTCTGGCGTGATTTCTACCGGCAGGAAGACGAAAGGAGTGTCAGCAAAATGAAACAGGAACGCGAATTGCCGGTATGGCGCTCGCTGATGTACGTGCCGGTCAACGTCGATAAGTACGTCGACAAGGCGCACACCCGCGGCGCCGACGTGATCCAGCTCGATGTCGAGGACAGCGTGCCGCCCGCCGAGAAGGACAAGGCGCGCACGCTGGTCGAGAAAGCCGCCGCCAAAGTACGGCGCGGCGGCGCCGACGTGGTGGTGCGCATCAACCGGCCGCTCGCGCTCGCCGTGCGCGACCTCGAGCACTCGATTTGCCCGGATGTCGACGGCGTCGCGATCACCAAGGTCGACAGCGCCTCGCACGTGCGGCTGCTCGACGAACTGGTGTCCGAACTCGAGGTGAAGCGCGGCATGCCGGCCGGCCATATTCGATTCATCGCCATGGTCGAAACCGCCGACGCGTTCTTCCGCATCCACGAAATCGTGCACTCCTGCGCGCGCATCGTCGCCTGCAATATCGGTGGCGAGGATTTTGCGCTGGACTGCAACATGCAGCCCTCGGGCGAAGCGCTGTTTTACCCCAAGCAGCATATGATCATCGCCGCCAACTCGGTCGGCATCATTCCGCTGGGCTTCATTGAAAGCGTCGCGGGCTTCGGCGACTGGAACAATTTCCGCAAAATGGTACGGCGCTCGCGCGACTTCGGTTTCATGGGCGCCGGCTGCATCCATCCGGGGCAGGTCACCATCGTCAACGAGGAATACACGCCGACCGCCGACGAAGTTGCTTACGCCCGCAAGCTGATTCAGCTGGACAAGGAAGCAGCCGCTGCCGGACGCGGCTCGTTCTCGCTCGACGGCAAAATGATCGACATCCCGGTGGTGGTGCGCGCCGAAAAGCTGCTCAAACGCTACGATGCGATCAAGGCGCGCGAAGCGAGAACGCTCGCCGAGATGAAAGGCTGAGACAATATATTTACCGCGCGGCCCGCGCCGTGGTAGCGTTCGCAGGGCGTGGCAAACAGGGGTGAGCCGGATGGGCCAACGGTGAGAAAAATACCGCTGTACAGCAGCAGCAAGCCGCCGGGGACGGCCGCATCCCGATCATCCGCCAGCGTGCCGCAGCGGGATGCAGCGCGGGTCCACGCTTTCGGCCGAGCCACTCGCGATTCGTGGCGGAGATACTGCGAGCGCCATGAACAGCTCCTGACGATCGCCGCGAGCGCGCTCCTCGCACTGCTGATCGTCTCCGGTTATGCGGCGATCAGGCCTGCGCCGCGTCCGCTCGTCCAGCAGGACATCGACGCCGCGGTGCTGCACACGCTCGAGAATAACGTCCTGCCCTCGCCCGCATCGAAAGCCTACGAAGCCGTGCGACACTCGGTCGTTCTCGTGGAGGGCTTGTCGCTGGCGAAGGACACGGAGACGGAGGCCGATACCGTGCATGGCATCGGGACCGGGGTCGTAATCGTCGACAAGGGGATCATTCTCACCAATCTGCATGTCGTGCATGGGTTCGATCGGGTACGAGTGACGTTCGCCGATGGGCTCGAATCCGAGGCCGTCGTCACCGGCACCGCGCCGGAACACGATCTCGCCGTGCTGCAAGCGAAGACGATTCCGGACGATCTCGCCGCAGCGACCCTGCGCTCCACGCAGGACCTCGCGATGGGAGACCGCGTCGTCGCCGTTGGCTTTCCCTTCGGCATCGGGCCGTCGGTATCGGCGGGCGTGGTTTCCGGTCTCAGGCGCGAGTACCGCTCACCGGAAGGCAAACGCCTGCTCACCAATCTCATCCAGTTCGATGCCGCAGTCAATCGCGGCAACTCGGGCGGCCCGCTGGTGACCGCGGACGGCGAAGTGGTGGGCATCGTGACTGCCATTCTGAACCCGTCGGACGAGGGCGTCTTTATCGGCATCGGCTTCGCGGTGCCCATCGAGAACGCGGCGGCAGCGGTGGGGATTTCGCCGTTTTAGCGGCATGACATCCGGAAAGCAACGCATGGACATCAGAGACGATACGCGGTCCGACGTTTCCAGCCTCATGGAGCGCATTCTCTACGAAGTGAAAAAAATCGTGGTCGGCCAGGACCATTTCCTCGAACGCGTGATGATCGCCATGCTCGCGCAGGGCCACCTGCTCGTGGAGGGAGTGCCCGGGCTCGCCAAGACGCTCACGATCAAAACGCTCGCACGAGCCGTTCACGGCACGTTCAAGCGCATCCAGTTCACGCCCGATCTCGTGCCGGCCGATCTGGTCGGAACCCGCATCTACAACCAGAAGACCGGCGATTTCGCCACCTCGCTGGGACCCGTGTTCACCAACCTGCTGCTCGCCGATGAGATCAACCGGGCGCCGGCGAAGGTGCAAAGCGCGTTGCTCGAGGTAATGCAGGAACGCCAGGTCACCATTGCCGGCGAAACCCATCCGGTGTCCGAACCGTTCCTGGTGATGGCGACGCAGAATCCGATCGAGACCGAGGGCACCTACCCGCTGCCCGAAGCGCAGGTGGACCGCTTCATGATGAAGGTGCTGGTCGGTTACCCCACCGAGGCCGAGGAAGTCGTCATCGTCCAGCGGGTCACGGGCGCGGCGGCCCACGTCAGCGCCGTGGCTACGACGGAGCAGATCTCGGCACTGCAGCGCGAGTGCCGGACCTCCTATGTGGATCCGTCGCTCGTTCAGTACGCGGTGCGGCTGGCTAGCGCGACCCGGGATCCGGATCGCTACGGCATCGCCGACCTTGGCAAGTACATCTCCTTTGGCGCGAGTCCGCGGGCGTCCATCCATCTGATCGAGTGCGCGCGGGCGCTCGCGTACCTGCGCGGACGCCACTACGTGCTGCCGGAGGACGTGACGGATCTCGCGCCCGACGTGTTCCGCCACCGGCTCGTGCTCACGTATGAGGCGCTCGCAGATGCGCAAACGCCGGACCGGCTGATCGCGCGCGTCATGCAGCAAATCGCTCCTCCCGAAAAACCCCTGCAAACCCATGTCCACGTCGGCGCCAACGGCTGAGAATGTCCTGCGGCGGCTCGACTGGACGGTGCTGCGGCGCCTTGACGGCCTGCTGCACGGTGATTATCGAACGCTGTTTCGCGGTTTCGGCCTCGACCTCGCCGATCTGCGCGAATACCAGTATCACGACGATGTGCGCTACATCGACTGGAACGTCACCGCGCGTCTGGATACGCCGTTCGTCAGGGAATACAACGAGGAGCGCGAAGTCAATGCGTGGTTCCTGCTCGACCTGAGTCCTTCGGTGGACTTCGGCTCCGCGCAGGTAAGAAAGCGCGGCGTAGCGACCGATTTCGTGACCGTGCTCGCGCGGATGCTTACCCGCCACGGCAACCGCGTGGGAGCGATGTTCTACGGTGAGCGGGTGGATACGGTGATTCCGGCGCGCAGCGGCCGCAGTCAGGTGCTGCATATCCTGCACACCATGCTCACGCGACCGGAGCTTCCCCGCGCGGTCGAAACGAACCTCGGCATTCTGCTGCAAACTGCGTTCCAGGTCATGCGGCGAAGATCGCTCGTTTTCATCGTCTCCGATTTCATCAGCCAGTTCGGGTGGGCCGAACCGCTCGCGCATCTTGCGCAGCGCCACGACGTCGTGGCGGTGCGGCTTTACGACCCGTTGGAGATGAACCTGCCCGATCTGGGTCTCGTCGTCGTGCAGGATGCCGAGACCGGCGAACAGATATTCGTCGACACGCACGACCGGGCTTTCCGCAAACGCTTCGGCGCGGCGGCAGAGCGGCGCGAGGCCGAGCTTCGCACGGCGCTGCGCCACGCCGGCGTGGATGCCCTCGAGCTCGCAACCGACACGGATCTGGGCGACGCGATTCTGCGCTTCGCCGATCTGCGCAAGCGGCGCAGCCAACTGGCGGCGGGCGGCAGCCTGCCGCAGCACCTGCGGGAAAACCGTGAAGTTTCTGTGGCCTGAGACGCTCTGGCTGCTGCTTGCCATACCGGTGCTGGTGGCCGTGTATGTGGTCCTGCTGCGCCGCAGAAAGAAGCTCGCGCTGCGCTATGCAAGTCTCACCCTCGTGAAAGAGGCGATGGGCGCGGGTCAGAGCGTCCGGCGCCACGTGCCGCCGCTGCTCATCCTGCTCGCGCTCACTACAATGTTCGCCGCGGTGGGCCGTCCCGTCGCCGTGGTAACCCTGCCGTCCCAGCACGAAACGATAATCCTCGCGATGGACGTCTCCGGCAGCATGCGCGCAACCGACGTGCAGCCCAACCGGCTGGCCGCGTCGCAGGCCGCCGCGAAGGCATTCCTCGCCGAGCAGCCGTCCACCACGCGCATCGGCGTGGTGGCATTTGCCGCCACCGCATCACTCGTGCAAACGCCGACGCGCAACCGCGAGGACATCATTGCGTCCATCGACCGCTTCCAGTTGCAGCGCGGCACCGCGATCGGCAGCGGCATCATCGTCTCGCTTGCGACGCTGTTTCCGAACGCCGGCATCGATGTGTCGAAACTGATCTACGGCCGTGAGGCCCGGCGCTTCATCCCGCGCGATCGGGCGCGCGAAGCGGAAAAAAAGGATTTCAAGCCGGTTCCGCCCGGCTCCTATCACTCCGGCGCGATCATCCTGCTCACCGACGGCCAGCGCACCACCGGCCCCGACTCGCTCGAAGCAGCCCGCATGGCTGCCGATCGCGGCGTGCGCGTTTTCACCGTCGGAGTCGGCACGAAAGCCGGCGAAACCATCGGCTTCGAAGGCTGGTCGATGCGCGTGCGCCTCGACGAAGAAACGCTGAAGAGCATCGCCAACCTGACTCACGGCGAGTATTTCTACGCGGGCACCGCGCCGGATCTGGTGAAAGTCTACAAGACGCTGAACTCCCGCCTCGTCCTCGAGAAGAAGGAGACCGAGATCACGGCGCTCCTGGCCGCCGCGGCGGCCGTTATGGTCTTGTTTGCGGCAGCGCTATCGCTGCTATGGTTCAACCGGATCGTGTAGGTGCTCCAGGAGACAAGCATGCAACTGACTCTTTTCTACGGCCCGCAGACCTGCGCGACGGTGCCTTACATCACGCTCACCGAGGCCGGGGCACAATTCGACGTGAGGAACATCAATTCGCGCAGCGGCCAGAACCGGAGTCCCGAGTTCCTGGCGCTCAATCCCAAGCACAAAGTGCCCGTGCTCGTGATCGACGGCGAACCGCTGACGGAAAACGTCGCGATCCAGATCTGGATCGCGCGGCAGTTCCCCCACGCCAGACTCCTGCCGGCGGATCCCGGGGAGGAAATCAAGGCGATCTCGCTGATGTCTTGGTGCGGTTCGGGCATACATCCGCACCTGACGCCCAACGTGCGGCCGCAGAACTACTGCGATCTGCCCGGCTCAGAGGAAAGTGTAAAGCGCGTCGCCAACCAGCAGTTGTTCGAAGATTTTACGCTCGCCGATAAGCTGCTCGCCGGCCGCGACTGGTTTTGCGCGCACTTCACCGCGGTCGACGCGTATTTCTTCTGGTGCTTCAAGCGCGCATTGTCGTTCAAGCTCGATCTCAAGGAATTCGGCAACTGCGCCGCCCACTACGAGCACATGCTCGAGCGCCCGAGCGTGCAGAAACTGCTCGCCCACGAAAAGGCCGTGATGGCGGAGTTCGCGCGGTGAATCGGGCGTCAAGGCGGACTGAAATGCAGGGACGAGAACTCCAGGACGTGAGCTTCGGAGAAATATCCGGGCAGGCAACACGCAAAAGGTTGCTAAAATCCAAGAGTGGCTAAGCATATCGCAGGAGGCAGGTGGCGTGACGCAGAATTTTGAAAAGCTCAAGCAGTGGATCGGCCGGCGCGAATCGGACATTGACTATGTCACGATCCCCGCCGTGCACCGGCTCGCGGCGACGCTCGACCGTGACGACCCGCTGCCAAAACCGGGCGACCCACTGCCTGCCGGCTGGCATGCGATCCTGTTTGCGCGCGTCGTGCGCCAGGGGCAGATCGGCGCCGACGGCCACCCGCAGCGCGGCAACTTCCTGCCGCCGGTGCCGCTGCCACGCCGCATGTTCGCCGGCAAACGCATCACGATCCACGCCGCCTTGCGGGTCGGCGAGAAGGTCAGGCGCGAGTCGACGATCAAAGACGTCAGCCTCAAGCAGGGGCGCACCGGCCAGATGGTGTTCGTCACCGTTGCCACCGACATCTCAAGCCCGCGCGGCGTCGCGATCAGCGAAGAGCAGGACATTGTGTACCGTGAAGAGCCCGCCCCGGACGCCCCGGCGCCCGCGCCGCAACCGGCGCCGAATAACGCGGCATGGCAACAAACGGTGACGCCCGATCCGGTGATGCTGTTCCGCTTCTCGGCTCTCACCTTCAACGGCCACCGCATCCACTACGATCATCCGTACGTGACGCAGGTTGAGGGTTATCCCGACCTCGTGATGAACGGCGCGCTCACGACGCTGCTCGTGTTCGAGCTTGCGCGCGCCTACGCGGCGACGCCGCTCAAATACCTTTCGTCGCGCAACGTGCGGCCGATGTTCGTCAACCGGCCACTCGTGGTGTGCGGCAAGCCCTCGGCCGACGGAAAATCGGCCAAGCTGTGGGTCATGGATGACCAGGATGCGCTCGCGCTCTCCGCAACTGCCGAGTTCCAATGAGTTGCATGCCGCCGACAGACACCGGTTTTGCGGGAAATTAAATGGCGGGAGGACCCCTCGAAGGCATACGCATCATCGATCTGACGTCCGTCGTGGTCGGTCCGCTGGCCACCCAGATCATGGCCGATTACGGCGCGGATGTGATCAAGGTCGAGGCGCCTGCCGGCGATATCGTGCGCACGCTCGCCGGCCGCGGCATCACGCCCAACATGTCGGGTAAGTTCCTGCACCTGAACCGCAACAAGCGCAGTCTGGTGCTCGACCTGAAAAAGCCCGGCGCCCACGCGGCGTTGCTCAAGCTGATCGAGCGCGCCGACGTGCTGATCTGGAACATGCGGCCGGCGGCAATGACGCGCCTGAAGCTCGGCTACGACGAGGTGCGCAAGCTCAACCCGGGGATCATCTACTGCGGCATGTTCGGTTTCGGGCAGAACGGGCGCTACCGCGACAAGCCCGCCTACGATTCGATCATCCAGGGCTCGGCCGGCATCGCCGCGCTGTATCACCGCGCGGCCGGCGAGCCGCGCTATTTGCCGATGGTGATCGCCGACCGCACCGTGGGCCTCATCGCGGTCCAGCTGATCCTGATGTCGCTTTATCAGCGCGAACGCACGGGCGAAGGCCAGTCGATCGAGATCCCGATGTTCGAGAACATCGCCAAATCCGTGCTCGAGGAACACATGTACCTTAAGACCTTCGAGCCGCCGCTCGGGCCCACCGGCGACCCGCGCCTGACCGACCCGGCAGCGCGGCCACTGCCGACCCGCGACGGCTACATCTGCATTTCCGCCAACACCAACCAGCAGGCGTTCGCGGTCTTTGATGCCATCGGCAGACCCGAGCTCAAAACCGATCCGCGTTTTGACAGCATCGCGGCGCGCTTCAGGCACACCACCGAGTATTTCCGCATCCGCGCCGAGGGACTCAGGCACAAGACCACCGCCGAGTGGCTCGGGATCTTCGAGCGCTCGGATGTGCCCGCTATGCCCTATCAAACGCTCGACGACCTGATGCAGGATCCGCACCTGAAAGACGTCGGACTGCTGCAGTTGATCGAGCATCCGACCGAAGGCAAAGTGTGGAACATGGGGCTGCCCAACAAGCTCTCGGGAGGGGCGCGCAAGGATTTTCGGCCGGCACCGAAAATCGGCCAGCACAGCGTGGAGATACTGCGCGAGGCGGGCTGTTCTGACGCAGACATCGCGCAATTGCTCGCCGCCGGCGCAACGCTGGACGGGCGGCTTGAAAAAGAGGGCAGGGTGCAATGAATTCCCGCCCGACCGGATATTTTTTTTGCGAAGGAGATCGATCATGATCGTGATGCCACGTGCGCGGGTTGGCGCGGCCGCATTGTTGTGGCTCGCCGCCGCCGCGCTTGCACAGGCGCAGCCCGCCGCGAAAGAATACGAGCCCAAGCCCTATCAGGAAGGCAAGGATGTCGTCTGGCTGCCGACCCCGCAGGAAGTGGTGAATAAAATGCTCGATTTGGCGAAAGTCACCGCCCGCGACACGGTGATCGTCCTCGGTTCGGGCGATGGCCGCACCGTGATCACCGCCGCGAAGCGCGGGGCGCGCGCGCTGGGAATCGAATACAACCCGGACATGGTCGAATACAGCACCCGCGCCGCGGCGAAAGAGGGCCTCGCCGGCAAGGTCAGGTTCATGAAGGCCGACCTGTTCGAAACGGACTTCAGCAATGCCACCGTCCTGACCATGTATCTGCTGCCGGACATCAATCTCAAACTGCGCCCGAAAATCCTCGGTCTCAAGCCAGGCACGCGCGTGGTGTCGCACGCGTTCGACATGGGCGAGTGGAAGGCCGACCGCACTGCAACGGTCGAGGGCAAGACCGCGTTCCTGTGGATCGTGCCGGCAAAAGCCGCCGGTGTGTGGCAGCTGCCGCAGGGCGAACTCACGCTCGTGCAGAATTTCCAGATGCTCACCGGCACGCTCAAGACCGGCGAGCGCACTGTTCCGATCAGCGGAGGCCGGCTGCTCGGCGAGCGGATCACATTCAGCGCCAGCGGCGCCGCATACCGCGGCAGCGTCCGCGCCAATTCGATCGAGGGCACAGTCAAGTCCGGCGCCACCGAAACGAAGTGGAGTGCAACCCGGAGCACAACCGGTCCGGCGCAGGCCCCCGCGCGCTAGCGCGCGTCGAACGACCGCCGATTCCCTCTCACCAACCACGATACGGAAAAATCCAATGTCACTCTCGAGTTTCCTGCGTCAGTCACTGTCAGCGTTGTTATTGTCCGCTCTTGTCACCGGCGTTCTTGCGCAGGCGCAGTCCGCGCAAAAACCGTTCGAGCCGAGTGTTGGCCAGGACGGCAAGGACGTCGTGTGGGTGCCCACCTCGCAGGAATTGGTCGATAAAATGCTCGACCTGGCGAAAGTCACCCCCAGCGACTATGTCATCGACCTGGGTTCGGGCGACGGCCGCACCGTGATCACTGCGGCCAAACGCGGCGCACGCGCGCTGGGCATCGAATACAACCCCGACATGGTCGAGCTCTCGAAGCGCAACGCCGTCAGGGAAGGGGTTGCCGGCAAAGCCAGCTTTGCGAAAGCCGATCTGTTCGAAAGCGATTTTTCGCAGGCGACCGTGATTACCATGTTCCTGCTGCCGGACATCAACCTCAAGCTGCGCCCGAAAATCCTCGGCCTCAAACCCGGCACGCGCATCGTGTCGAACACGTTTACGATGGGCGAATGGCAGGAGGATGGTACGGCTACGGCAGGAGACGAAAGCTCCAACTATTACCGCACGGCCCGCCTGTGGATCGTGCCCGCAAAAGTCGAAGGCACCTGGCAGCTCGCGCAAGGCGAGCTCACGCTGGGGCAAAGCTTCCAGATAGTCACCGGCACGCTTAAAACCGCCGGCAATAACCTGCAGATTACGAATGGCAGGCTGCGCGGCGACCAGTTGAGTTTCAGCGCCGGGGGCGCCGCCTACAGCGGGCGGGTGAGCGGCAATCGCATCGAGGGCAGCGTCAAAACCGGCAATGCCGTTTCGAGCTGGAGCGCCACTCTGCGCGCCGTCAATCCGGTATCATCGCCTAAGAGCCAGTAATGGCACGACGCCTGCATTCGAAGTTTCATTTCAACCCATCAACGGAGAGCAAGCATGATTGCAGCGCTTTTTATACGCCGGTCTCTATTGTCGCTGTGGCTGGCGCTGATTGCGGCCACCGTTTTCGCGCAGGCGCAGCCCGCGCAGAAGCCGTTCGAACCCCAGGTCGGCCAGGAAGGCAAAGACGTGATCTGGGTGCCCACGCCGCAGGCGCTGGTGGAAAAAATGATGGATATGGCGAAAGTCACCGCCAATGACACTGTGATCGACCTCGGCTCGGGCGACGGCCGCACCGTGATCACTGCGGCGAAACGCGGCGCGCGCGCGCTCGGCATCGAATACAACCCCGACATGGTCGAGCTCTCCAGGCTCAACGCCGCGAAGGAAGGCGTCAGCGGCAAAGCCAGCTTCATGAAGGCCGATATTTTCGAAAGCGATTTTTCGCAGGCGACCGTGATCACCATGTACTTGCTGCCACAGCTCAATGTCAAGCTGCGTCCGAAAATACTCAACCTCAAGCCCGGCACGCGCATCGTCTCGCATGCGTTCACGATGGAGGAATGGACGGCCGACCAGACCGAATCGTTCGATAGCCGTACCGCCTACCTGTGGATAGTGCCGGCCAAGGTCGCGGGCACGTGGCGCTTGACGCAAGGCGAACTCACGCTCAAGCAGAACTTCCAGATGATCGCCGGTACGCTCAAGACCGGCGGCAACACGCTGACGGTCGCGAACGGCAGGCTGAACGGCGATCAAATCAGCTTCAGCGCCGGCAATTCCGAATATACCGGCCGGGTCAACGGCAACACGATCCAGGGCACGGTCAAGGGCGCCAGTTCCGGCAGCTGGAGCGCGACCCGGATCGGCGCGAGCTCAGCGGCGGCAAAATAGGAGGCTGCCACCATGGCACCAAAACAGTCAGGCGTTGCCATCATCGGCGGCGGCATCATGGGCGGCGACATCGCGACGATCTTCGCCGCCGGCGGCTGGAACGTGCACGTGATGAGCCCCTCGGCGAAAACGCGCGACGCGCTGCCCGCGCGCCTCAATGCCGGCCTGGCAAAGCTCGCGGCCGATCCGGCCAGATCCGCGCTTGTCAGGACCTACGCCAGCGTTGAAGCGATTCCGTGGCAGCAGGTCGATCTCGTCATCGAAGCGGCGACCGAGGACCTCGCGCTCAAGCAGCAGTTGTTCGCCCGCATCGAGGCGCTGGCGCGTCCCGAAATTCCACTGACGAGCAACACTTCGACGATCCCGATCGGCGCCATCGGTGAGCACCTGAAAACGCGCTCGCGCGTGGCGGGCCTGCACTATTTCATGCCGGCGCACCTGGTGCCGCTGGTCGAAATAATCCGGGCCGAACACACCGACAAGGCGATCGTCGACTGGCTCGAGCAGAACCAGAAGGAACTCGGCAAAGCGCCAGTGCGCGTCAACAAGGATATCCCGGGCTTTCTCGGCAACCGCTTGCAGCACGCGATGATGCGCGAAGCGCTGTACCTCGTCGCCGATGGCGTGGTCTCTCCCGAAGCCGTCGACACCGCGGTGCGCTACGGCTTCGGTTTCCGCTTCCTCGCCTGTGGGCCGATGATGCAGAAGGAGATGTCGGGCTGGGACACCAACTTCTACGCCGGCAGCTCGGTCTACCCGCATCTGTACGCCGAGAAAATTCCGCCGCAGTTCCTGAAGGACATGGTCGCCAAAGGCCACATCGGCATGAAGGCCCGGCACGGGTTGTGGGAATGGACCGACGAGAGCGCCGCCAAGGAAAAAGCGCGCATCGAAAAAGTGCTGCAGGCCGCGCTCCAGATTCTGCAAGCCGACGCGAAGTAGGGATCACAGAAGCCTATTGGATGGGCTGGAGCGGGTGCGTTATGGACGTCATCCAGGGAGGATCAACGATGAAGACATCGAATTACATGACGGGGCTGGTATTCCTGTTCGCGATGCTCATGCTGCTGCCGGCGCACGCCCAGAACTACCCGAACCGGCCGGCGCGGGTGATCGTTCCGCTCGCTGCCGGCGGCGGCATGGACACCGTCACGCGCGGCCTGGCGCAAAAGCTCGGTGATACCTTCGGCCAGAGCTTCGTCGTGGACAACCGTCCCGGCGCCGGCAGCCTGGTGGGTCTCGAGATACTCGCCAACGCGGCGCCGGACGGCTACACGCTGATGATGATCAGCGCAACCACCGTGGTGCACCCGATCCTCTACAAGTCGCGCTTTGACATGGTGCGCGATTTCACGCCGGTCTCGCAGGTCACCGCGCAGGGCTATGTGCTTGTCGTGCATCCGACGATTCCCGCGAAATCGGCTGCGGAGCTGGTGGAGTACGCGCGCGCCAATTCCGGCAAGCTGAACTACAGTTCCTCGGGAATCGGCAGCCCGATCCACATGAGCACCGAGCTGTTCCAGATCGCGACCGGAACGCGCATGATCCACATCCCGTACAAGGGGATGGGAGCAGCCTACGTGGACCTGCTCGCCGGGCGCATTCAACTGTCGTTTGCGACCATCATTTCCTCGCTGTCCCATGTCAAGGCCGGCCGCTTGCGCGCGCTGGCGGTAACGCCGGCGAAACGGGCGCCGGCGCTGCCCGATGTTCCCACCCTGGGCGAGGCGGGCGTGCCGGTCGTCGTCCTCAACTGGTACGGCCTGATCGCGCCGGCCGGGACCCCGAAGGCCATCGTCGAGCGTATCAGCGGCGAGACGGCGAAGGCAACGCAATCGCCCGACATGATGAAACGCCTCATCGCCGAAGGCTCGGAGGCTGTCGGTGGCACGCCCCAGGCGTTTGCGGCCCACATCCGGGCCGAGCACAACCTGTGGGCGAAAGTGATCAAGCACGCCGGCATACGCGGCGAGTAACGGCCACGGGTAAACCCGGTTGCCTGACGCCCGCCTGATCGACGACCGGTCGGGGTTTCATCCTCAAACCTGGAGGCTCGCCATGAACAGAATTGCGATCGCGGCACTGGTGGCTTTGACCGGAATGGGCGCGCAGTGTGTGCTTGCGCAGGGTTACCCAACCCGCACGATCAGGTTGGTGGTTCCTTCCTCGCCGGGCGGCGGCACCGACATCACCGGACGCATCCTGGCGCATAAACTCAGCGAGCAGTTCGGCCAGCAAGTGGTGGTCGATAACCGCGCCGGCGCAGGCACGACCATCGGCAACGACATCGTGGCAAAAAGCGCGCCTGACGGTTACACGCTGCTGATGGGCATCTCCACGCTGGCGATCAACCCGAGCATGTACAGCGCGCTGCCGTACGACGCGCTGCGCGACTTCGCGCCGATCTCGCAGGCCGTCACGGTTCCAAACGTATTGACGGTGCATCCGTCGGTGCCGGCGAAAACGGTGAAGGAATTCATCGCGCTTGCCAAAGCGAAACCGGGCAGCATCACGTTCGGCTCGGCAGGCCTCGGCACCAGCCCGCATCTGTCGGGCGAATTGTTCAAAACAATGGCCGGCATCGACATGGTGCACGCGCCGTTCAAAGGCTCAGGCCAGAGCGTGATCAGCCTGCTGGCGGGTGAAATCGGGGCGAATTTCCCGAGCGTCCCCACGGCCATACCGTATATCAAGGCAGGCAGGCTGCGCGCGCTCGGCGTCACGACCGTCAAGCGTACCCCGGCGCTGCCCGATGTTCCCGGCATCGCGGAAGCGGGATTGCCGGGTTATGAAGCCACGCAATGGTTTGGCGTGCTGGCGCCGGCCGCAACCCCGCGCGCGATCGTCGACCGCCTGTACCAGGAAGTCTCCCGCGCCCTGCGCGCACCGGACGTTAAAGGGCGCCTGAACGCCGACGGGGCGGACGTAGTCGCCAGCACTCCGGAGGAATTTGCGGGCTACATCAAATCAGAAACGGAGAAATGGGCGAGGGTGATTAAGGCGGCGGGAATCAAGCCGCAATGATCCAATCAGGCCCGCTTTCCGACACTCGCTGTGGCGGTTGCTGCCTGTTCGGGCCGACGCGTGTACTCCTGCCTCTTGCTGGTGCGTTACTGGATATAATCCCAGTGAATGAGACCAGGGACCCAAGGGGACAACCACAGGAGACCATCATGGAAAAAGCAGCCGCACTGAATATCATCCAGCAACTGGCAAACGGCATCGACCCGCATAGTGGCGAAGTGTTCCACGCCGACAGCCCTTATCAACATCCCGATACCGTGCGCGCGTTGTTCACCGCGGTGCAGGCACTGAACTCGCAGTCGGCCCCCAGGCAGCGCGCCGCGGGTGCCGAGAATGCGCCGCAAAACGCCGGCAAACCGTGGTCGGGCGCCGAAGACGAAGCTCTCGCCGGGGCTTTCGACGCGGGCAAGCAGATCCCCGAGCTCGCCGCCCAGCACCAGCGCTCGCGCTTTGCGATCGAGGCGCGCCTTGCCAAGCTGGGGAAGATCGAGCCGCCCGCCAATATGCGTGGGTACAAAGCGGCGTCGAATACGGCTGCGTACGCCGCACCCCACTGAGTCAGGAGCCCGCCGCGCCGCGCCAGGAAACGATCACCAGCGTCTGGTCGTCTGCAGGATCGGCGCTGGCTTCGAAAGTCTTTACATCCGCAAGTATTGTGTGGCCGAGCGCCGCCGCGTCGTCGGCGCTGTGGCCTCCGTGCGCGGCTAGCAGTGGATTCAATCGATCCCGTCCATAAAGCGCGCCGCCGGTGTTCATGGCTTCGGTAATGCCGTCCGACATCAGCAACAGGACATCTCCGGGTAATAGCGTGAACCGCGCCTGCTCATAGGGAAAATCGTCCATCACGCAAAGCGGCGGGCCGCCGCCCTCATTGACGACGATGATCTCTCCCGAACGTCGCGCGAGCAGCGGCGGTTCGTGGCCGGCATTGCAATATTCGACTTCGCCCGTGCGCAGGTCGATGACGAGCGCGATCACCGTGACGAACAGCTGCTCCGGATTTTCCCGCGAAATCTCCGCGTTAAACGCCGCCATCAGCAGGTCCAGCCCGGCGGTCGCGCGCAGCGTGGAACTTTTCACGAGCGCCTTGCTGACCGCCATGAACATGGCCGCGGGCAGGCCCTTGCCCGAGACATCGCCGACCATGACGAAGAGCCTGTCGCCGGGCAGCAGAAAAAAATCGTAGAGGTCGCCGCCGACCTCGCGCGCCGGACGCATGTAGGCGAAAATTCCGGCCCGGCGCTCGTGCTCGAGGACCAGATCGGGACTCGGCAGCATCCCCGTCTGGATGCGGCGCGCCGCCTCGAGTTCCCCCGCCACCCGCGCCGCGGTTTCGCGTTCGGTCGCAAGCCGCGCCGCGATTTCGCGCCGCTGGAAGTCGGTGGCAACCAGAGTCACGGATAGCATGAGCCCGTAGAGGACTGTAATTCCCGCCATCGGGGTGACCGGATCCAGCAGCACCTGGCCCCAGGAGTAGGCACTCACCCCGGCGGCCGCCAACACGCCTGAACATACCAGCGGAATAGCCAGCGAGGGCCGCGGCAGGCTTCGGGAGCGGCGTCGACGGTCAGGCGCACCCGGAACTCGAAGCGGGATGGACGACGAGCGCCGCGCGGCTAGGCGCGGCAAGCCGAACACGACCAATAAGGCAGCGAGTGCAAAAGCCAATGCCTCGATTGGCCTCGCCCACGCGGGCCTCGACAACAGCGAGCCATCCACGATGTTCTCGAGCACCTGGGCGTGGATTTCAATTCCCGGTATGCGTTCACCACGCGCCGTTGTCAGCAGATCAACCAGACCGGTCGCCGTGGCCCCGAGCAACGCAATCTTGTTCTCGATAAAGCCAGGGGGGTCGCGACCCTCGAGCACGTCTGCCGCCGAAACGTAGCGGGCGGGATCGTGTGGCGTGTAGTATATCCACAGGCTGCCGTCTTCCTGCGTCGGTACCTCGCGGTCGGCGATCACGACGTGCGTAAGCCCGTCGGCATTGGATTTCAGCGTAAACGAGGACTCTCCTGCTGCCACCCTGAGGCTCTCCAGAGTGAGCGTGAGGACCGGACGATCGCGAATCGACGCGGCCAGCAGCAGCCGCCTCAAGACGCCGTTCTCGGTTTCGGCGCTCAGCAATCCGTGGCCGCGCGCGGCGCGATCGATCTCAGGCAGGCTGCGCAGCGCGCCGGCGTAACGATTCAGCGGCGCCGGCGGACCCACCATTCGCGCCGGCGCCAGCGGCGCACTCTCAGGCGTAGTCTCGTCGATGCCGGCAATGCCGAGGACCACAGGCGCGCGCGCAATCGCCTCGGCGAGGATCGAATCATTGGGCCGCAGCGTCGCCAGACGATCCGCGAGTGCCGGATCGCGCGCGCGCAGTGCGTTGGCCATGCGCTCCGGCGACGCCCGATCCGGCTCGGCAAACATGATGCCGACACCGATCGCCGCCGGATTTCTCGCCGCAATGCGCTCGACCAACCGCGCGACGGTATTCCGCGGCCAAGGCCATTGGCCGATGCGCGCGAGGCTTGCGTCGTCCACGGTAACGATGACGGCCGGCGCCGAGCGGCGCTCGCGCGGCAGCCACGACTGGTAGGCATCGAAGGTGGCAAGGCGCACGGTGGACAGCGGCCCCGGATCGGGGATGAGCAGTGCGATGGCGAACGCACCGGCGAGGAACACGCCGAGCGAATGGGTGCGGCCGCTGGCGAGCCAGCGCCGCCAGCCGGACTTCCCCGGCGGCGTTTTTCGATCGGCGGCGGTGCCCACGGCTACAGCGCGATCTGGAGACCGTCGTAAGCTGCGGTCACCTGCACCGGATGCTCGCCCCGGGTAATCTCTTCGAGCCGTTGCGTTTCGCGCCACACGCGCTCGATGGTGGCATCATCGTAGGCCGGTTCATGATGAAAAAGCACGAGGTGCCTGGCCTGCGCAAGCTGGCAGAGCTCCACGCCCACCATGTTGCTCGAGTGGCCCCAGTCTTCCTTGACCGAGATGGCATCGGCCAGTGAATACATCGCATCGAAAATCACGAGGTCGGCAGCGCGGAAAAAATCGATGAAACCATCGGTCTGCGCGACATCGTCAAGCTTGTGTTCGGAGTCGGTGGAGTAGATCACGGTCTTGCCGCCGCGCTCGAAGCGATAGCCGTAGGAGTCACCACCGTGCGCCTGGAGCTTGGCCATGACGCGGTAGCCGGCAATCTCGTAGTGGCGATCAGGTTCGAGTTGCACGAACTCAATGCGCGCCCCCAGCCTGGAGAAATCCACCGGAAAGGAAGGTGGCGCCTGCTGCCGGCGAAACGCGTGCTCGAGTTCCGCATGGCAGCCATAGATACGAATGCTGTGGCCGGGAATGTAGGCGGGAGTAAAAAACGGGAAGCCCATGATATGATCCCAGTGTAGGTGGGACATGAAAATATGGAACTCCCCGGGCTTGCCTGCCAGTTGCCGCAGCGCCTCAAGCCCCGCCGGGCGGCCCCCGGAACCCATATCGAGCAGGACCCGCGGCGCGCCGTCCGCCAGCAGTTCGACGCAGGGCGAGTTGCCGCCAAAAGTGTGTGAAACCGGGAACGGCAGGGTGTCGGCAAAGGCGCCGGCCTTTTCCGGAGTATCGAGATTGTGGCCCGCGGCGGCGACCAGCGCGTCTACCAGCTTATTGCGCAACATGTGAGCGGTGAGCGCGGCAGGAATCGATCCGCGCGTACCCCAGAAACGTACCTGCATAGTGTCCTTTAGCCTCCTGCACCCACCGCGGCCAGCGCCTCGGATACTCCCGGATGACACGCAAGTACCTTGTCGAACCGACTGATCTGAAAAATCTCGAGCACCACCGGCTGCAGTGCGGCGACGACAACATTACCACCGGAGGCACGCGCCTGTTTGGCGGCGAGCATCAAAACGCGCAGGCCCGCACTCGAAATGTAATCGACAGTGGAGAAGTCGAGCACGACCGCCTGCTGCGCCTTGGTGCAGGTGCCGACGAGCGCGAGCACGCGATCACGGAACTGATCGGAAGTGGACATGTCGATACGCCCGGCTGGCGCCAGTACAACTGCCTTGCCGGCAGGTCGCTCCGTAAATTCCACTGTCATCCCCCGTTAACCCTGCCAGCGACGAAATGCCGCGTCCCCCCGCACTGGACGCGTCCCCGTTCAGCGCCGCTGATGCAGGCAGTAGCGGATTTTGTGCCGGACGCAACGCCGTGACAAGTCCGTCGCCGGCGGTATTCCGGATTTCATCACCAGGAAAGCCCGGACGCCCGGTTTGCGCCAATGTACGGCTACGCGCATGCGCAGATTCCTGTCTCGCCTTTCGCCTTCTGCGTTAGCCCACACCAATTCGAGGCACAGCCGCTTGATTGTGCACTGCAACAGTGCGAAGTCAGGCGCTGAAGCAACGCTCATTCTAGATGGAGTTACTATATTTTTCAATAGGTTATACGACACCACCCAATCTGGCACAGCACTTGCTCAAGCGTATGCAGGTCGCAATGTGCCCAACACAGGGCACACACAGGCAACGGACAACGGCGTCCATTTACCGGGGACCACGAACTCCCGGAACATGGGTGCTTCTTGTTTCCAGGCGCTGTTGCGACAGCACATTTTATGCAAACAGGAGCGGCACATGAGTGATGACGTGAAACGTGAGACCCAGATTATCGAGCCGCCGGACAGCGACACGCGCCGCGAATTCCTGCGGCGTGGCAGCGCGCTGACCGGCGCGGCGCTGATGAGCCTGGTGCCGGACGCAGTGCGCCAGGGCGCGTGGGCGGCCGGCTCCGATGCACCGGAAAAAACCACCGTCAAAATCGGCTTTATTCCGCTCACCGACTGCTCGTCAGTGGTGATGGCCTCAGTCATGGAATTCGACAGGAAATACGGCATCAAGATCGTGCCGACCAAGGAAGCGTCGTGGGCATCGGTGCGCGACAAGCTCGTCAACGGCGAACTGGATGCCGCGCACGTGCTCTACGGCCTGATCTATGGCGTGCAGATGGGCATCGGCGGATCAAAGAAGGATATGGCGGTGCTGATGAACCTCAATCACAACGGCCAGGCCGTCACGCTGTCGAAGAAGCTCCACGAAAAAGGCGTCAAGGACGGCGCCACGCTGAAAGCGCTGATGGCCAGGGAAAAACGCGAATACACGTTTGCGCACACTTTCCCCACCGGCACGCACGCCATGTGGATTTACTACTGGCTTGCGGCCCACGGCATCCATCCGTTCACCGACGTCAAGACCATCACGGTGCCGCCGCCACAAATGGTCGCCAACATGCGGGTCGGCAACATGGATGGATATTGCGTGGGAGAGCCGTGGAACAACCGCGCGATCGTCGATGGCATCGGGTTCACCGCCGAAACCACGCAGGCGATCTGGAAAGACCATCCCGAGAAGACGCTGGGCACTACGGCGGAGTGGGTGCAGAAGTACCCCAACACCGCACGGGCGATGACCGCGGCGATCATCGATGCCGGCCGCTGGATCGACGCATCGCTGTCGAATCGCCAGAAAACCGCGCAGACCGTCGCCGACCGGTCTTACGTCAACACCGATCCCGACGTGATACTCGCGCGCATGCTCGGGCGTTACGACAACGGTATCGGCAGGAAGTGGGATGAGCCCGACTACATGAAGTTCTTCAACGACGGCATCGTCACGTATCCATGGCTGTCGGACGGCATGTGGTTCATGACCCAACACCGGCGCTGGGGCCTGCTCAAGGAAGAGCCCGACTATCTGGCCGTGGCGAAGAAAGTGAACCGTATCGACATCTACAGGCAGGCGGCCGCCGCCGCCAAGGCGTCGCTGCCGAAATCGGATTTCCGCACCTCGAAGCTGATCGACGGCGTGGTGTGGGACGGCAAGGAGCCGAAAAAATACGCAGGCAGCTTCAAGATCAAGGTCGCGTAACGTGAGCGCCGCGATACTGATGCGCGAGAAGTTCAGCCCTGGGGCGCCGGCGGGTGCCGTAAAGGCGTCAGCCGCCGCGCCGCAGCCGGAACTCGCCGTACTGCCGCAGCCGGCGCGCCGGCATACGCCGCTGCTCGAGCGCTATGGCAGCGATATCGCCGAGTTCTTCCGCCAGGTCATCCCGGTCGTTTTCGGGCTGGCGCTGTTCGTCGCGGTATGGGCAATCCTCGCGCAAAACAGCGCGCTGCCGGGACCGGTCAAGACCTGGCACTCGGCGGTCGGTATCTTCAGCGATCCGTTCTATCGCAAAGGACCGAACGACCAGGGCATCGGCTGGAATATCCTGAACTCGCTCGCGCGCGTCGGTATCGGTTTCGGGCTTGCGGCGTTGATCGGCATTCCGCTCGGCTTCATGATTGGACGCTTTCGCTTCCTGTCCGGAATGACCTCCCCGATCGTGAGCCTGCTGCGGCCGGTATCGCCGCTCGCCTGGCTGCCGATCGGGCTGCTCGTATTCAAAGCCGCGAATCCTGCCGCGATCTGGGTGATCTTCATTTCGAGCATCTGGCCGATGATCATCAACACCGCGGCCGGCGTGCGCGAAGTACCGCAGGATTACCTCAACGTTGCGAAGGTGCTCAACCTGTCCGAGTGGAAAGTCTTCACCCGGATCCTGTTCCCTGCGGTGCTGCCGTTCATGCTGACGGGTATTCGCCTCGCGATCGGCGTTGCGTGGCTGGTGATCGTCGCCGCCGAAATGCTGACCGGCGGGGTCGGCATCGGTTTCTGGGTGTGGGATGAATGGAACAACCTCAACGTCGAGCACATCATCATCGCGATTTTTACGGTCGGCATCGTCGGCCTCCTGCTCGAGCAGGCGCTGATGCTGCTCGCGCGCCGCTTCGAATACCGGTAAAGCGGATACTTTGTCTGAGGTGTAACCATGGAAAAATTCGTGTCGATCGAACATGTGAACATGGCGTTCAATACCAAACTCGGCAGTTTCATGGCGTTGAAGGACATCAACCTGGCGATCGCGGAAGGTGAGTTCGTGGCATTGATCGGCCATTCGGGCTGCGGCAAGTCGACGCTGCTCAATCTCGTCGCGGGCCTGCTCCCGCCGACCAGCGGCGTGCAGATCTGCGCCGGGCGCGAAATCGCAGGGCCGGGGCCGGACCGCGGCGTGGTGTTCCAGAACCATTCGCTGCTGCCGTGGCTCACGTGTTTCGAGAACGTCCACCTTGCGGTCGAGCGCGTGTTTGGTGCGGCCGAGTCGAAAGCGAAATTGCGGGCACGCACACTGAAAGCACTCGAACTGGTGCAGCTCACGCATGCGGCGGACAAACGGCCGGGCGAAATCTCCGGTGGCATGAAGCAGCGCGTCGGCATTGCGCGCGCGCTGTCGATGGAACCCAAGGTGCTGCTGCTCGACGAGCCGTTCGGCGCGCTCGATGCGCTGACCCGCGCGCACCTGCAGGACGAACTGCTGAAAATCGTCGCCAAGACCGGTAGCACGGTGTTGATGGTGACGCACGATGTCGATGAAGCGGTATTGCTGTCCGACCGCATCGTGATGATGACCAACGGCCCGGCGGCGACCGTCGGCGACATCGTCGACGTCAAGCTGCCGCGTCCGCGCGAGCGCATGGCGCTGGTCAACGACAGCCGCTACCACCATCTCCGCGGTCGAGTGCTCGAGTTTCTGTATCAGAAGCAGCTGAGACCCGCTGCGTAGCTTATCCGGAGCACGCACATGCAGAAGCTGAAACTGGTGATGGTGGGCAACGGCATGGTGGGCCAGCGCTTTCTCGAGCAACTGGTCGCGCGCAGCGATGAATTCGAAGTAACGGCGTTCTGCGACGAGCCCCGGCCGGCCTACGACCGCTTACAGCTTACGAGTTTTTTCTCCGGCAAGTCGGCAGCCGATCTCAACGTCGTACCGGAACGCTTCTTCCAGCGGCACGCGATGACGTTGCGGCTGAACGACAGCGTGCTCGCCATTGACGCGGAACGCAAAGTGGTGCGCTCGGCGCGCTACCGGGAGGTGCCGTACGACAAACTGGTGTTCGCGACCGGCTCATATCCCTTCGTGCCGCCCGTGTCGGGCAGGAACCGCCGCGACTGCTTCGTTTATCGCACCATTGAGGATCTCGAAGTCATCACGGCGACGGCAGCACGCGCGAAGGTTGGCACTGTCATCGGCGGCGGCCTCCTCGGGCTGGAGGCGGCCAAGGCCCTGCAAAACCTTGGGCTCGAGACGCATATCGTGGAATTCGCCTCGCGCCTCATGGCGGTGCAGCTCGACGATTCTGCCGGCCGTCTCCTGCGCCGCAAGATCGAGGCGCTGGGCGTCCGGATCCATCTCCAGAAGACCACCAGGGAAATCGTCGACGGCGAGACCCGGCGCCACAAGCTGATTTTTGCCGACGGAACCAGCCTTGAAACCGACCTGATAGTATTTTCCGCCGGCATACGCCCGCGCGATGAACTGGCGCGCGCGGCCGGGCTGGCGGTGGGCGAGCGGGGCGGCATCCAGATCAATTCACATTGTCAAACCACGAATCCGGACATCTACGCGGTCGGCGAATGTGCGCTCTGGGAAGGGC
>Ga0082335_1002300_pt1 | contig 36281 bp, 41 predicted proteins | sample Subgrocontami58m_FD_72375 | JGI IMG/M metagenome (GOLD analysis project Ga0082335, IMG submission 72375) | Subsurface groundwater microbial communities from S. Glens Falls, New York, USA - GMW37 contaminated, 5.8 m (SPADES assembly) (version 2) ... | reverse complement strand
CAGCAGCTCCGGTTTCTGATACACCGGGTGGCGGAGCTGGTTCCGGCGCTCCTTCACCTCGGTGTGGTCGTTGAGAATGCGGTACATGGTGCGGATAGAGCAATGATACACGCCTTCATCCAGCAAGGTGGCATAGATCTCATGGGGCGCCTGGTCCGCAAACCGCTCGGCGTGCAGCAGATCGAGCACGCCCTGCCGTTCATCGGCGGACAGCGCCCGTGGAGGGCTGGGGCGCCTCGTTGGCTCCACCAGCGGAGCGTATGTTCGTGCCTGGACGCGGTAGAAGCCGGCACGAGAAGCGCCGAACGCGTCGCAGGCCGGCTTGATCCCCACCTCGGAGGAAAAGGTCCGCGCAGCGTCCATCAGTCGCTGCCTCCTTCCTCGGGGGTCGCCAGGGGGATCCCCAGGATCTGCGAGACTTTTTTTTGAACATCGATGATCAGCTCGGCCTGTCGGAGCCGCCGCGTCAGCCGCTCGTTCTCCTTACGGAGCTGTGTATTCTCCAGCCGCAGCGGATCGCGGCCTGGTGTCTTGCGACCCCGCTTTTGGGGCGTCAGGGCGGACAGGGTACCGGCGTCCCGCTGCCGGCGCCAGGCGGTGAGGTTCGAGGAATACAGCCCCTCCCGCCGCAGAAGGGCCCCGAGACTGCCCGGCACGGTGCAGGCATCGGCAAGCCTCAGGATGCGCAGCTTGTCGGCTGCGGTAAACCGCCGTCGTACAGGCTTCGCAGGCCGGCTTCGTCGTCGTTGGTTGGAATGCCCAGGGCTAATTGTTCGCGAAATTCTTGAGCCAGTGTTTTCTTGAGCCGTAAGGCTGTCTGGTTATCAATTGCCCCATCGCGCTTCATCATGCTCATCGCTTCGCGTAAGGTTTCTTGTGGCGGACGGTGCATCCCTACCAGAAGACGGCAGCAATGGCCTTCTCCCCCGGACCATTTCTCAATGTAAGAGTCGAGCTGCTTCCATCCGCGAAGGTTCAAGTAACCAACACAGAAGTCGGCGCGGTCGGCCACCTCAATGGTCTGTTGTAGCGCCGGCAGGAGCGATTGCTCGATGTTGTCGAATATCCTGGGCATTGAAACGGAAGTATACTCGCTTTAGGCAACGGTGACAAGGATAGGGGGAGCTTAGCAAGCTGTGCGTTGCGCTAGGGGCGCGGGGCAAGGCTCAGGCGAAATGCAAGGGTGTGCGTGAGTGGAGCGGTGGTCACGACAGGCAGAGCAGCTCACCATCCGCCGAAGACGGACAGGCGGGGCAAGCCTAGCGAGGCCAGGCAGGGGGCTAGTTGCTAGAAGCGAGGAGAGCGTGGGCACAACACCCGAATATCGTCAGCCCGGAGCAACTGTTTTGGCAGTCTCCGATTGTACGCGGAGGTGAAGGCGCATATAATCAGAGCGCACCACGGGAGCGTGTAGGGCCATTGCTGTGATGAGACGATCGCAAAGGCTGAGGTGAAGCAGGCGCAGGAGGTGGAACGATGGAAGGCCGGATCAGCGTAGACCCCAGGGTCTGCAGCGGGAAACCGTGCATCCGCGGTACTCGCATCATGGTGAAGAACATCCTCGGAATGATCGCGGGAGGGTATACGGTCGAGAAAGTACTCGAAGCATACCCGGAGCTTACCCGCGAAGACATCGCGGAAGCTCTCAGCTATGTCAGCCAAGTGATCGACGAGGAGAAGGTTGTACGGCGTGCCTGAGCCCTTCGCAGTCCTTCTCGACCAGAATGTGCCCAGGGCTGTCGCTGCGTGACTTCGAGGGCTGCGGCCTTCGTGGGACGTGCACCATGCGACCGAGGTAGGTCTGACCGGGAGGAGCGACCGCGAAGTTTTCGACTGGGCTCAGGCGCGTCAAGCGATCATTATCACGTTCGACGAGGACTTCGCGGACCGGAGATCCTTCCCAGTTGGAGGGCACTATGGTGTCGTTCGACTTCGGGTATGGCCCACGACGGTCGAGGAGACTCAGGACGCACTAGAGCGCCTCCTAGGAGGGGTCCCCGCCAGTGAACTTTTGGGTTCGCTGGTGATCGTTGGCCCTACTCGCATCCGTATCCGACATGGATGGCCAAACATGTCATAGCTATGAATACGCTCAGAGTCTGATTTCCTACTCCGGTCCTGCTACTACCAATTCGCACTCCAGACAACATCATCCCTGGCCTGTCTCATCTCTCCCGTTCGGCAGAGCGGCCACGAAGCCGATTCTAACCTGCAGAGATGTGTTCTACGGCCTTCGAGCGCTTCGCGTCTCTGAAGCGGAGCCGTGGCCTCGCCCGTCAGTCTTCCCGTTCAGCCGTCCACTAACGGGTCTGCTGAAGGACTTTCCTGCGACCGGTTTTCCGGTCCATCGGCTTGGACGGGCGGTGTGAATGCTCCGTGGGTTCTGTCCCGCTGTCCCGTGTCCGGCAGAACTCACCGGGATCCCGGACCCGGCGCGCCGCGCCGCATTCGCCTTCGCCCGAACCCGTTCTTCGGCCTTTCGAGTGCGGATGGCGGCAATACGTTCGGCGAGGGGAATTTCAAAGTGTTCTGTGGGGGTGGTTGCGTAGTTGAACCCCTGGACCTTCTGGCGCGGCAGGCGTGTGCCGAGGTCGCGCTCAATGGCACGCAGGGTGCCCTCTTCGATCGGCGAGACAAGGGTGTAGGCATCGCCCGTGGCGTCCACCCGTCCCGTTCGCCCGACCCGGTGGATATAGTCCTCGGGAAGCTGCGGAACGTCGAAATTTACAACGAGGCCTAACCCCTCTACATCGATGCCCCGGGCGGCGACATCGGTCGCGACCAGGACTCGGCACCGTCCCCTCTTGAAGTTGGTCAGGGCTTCGGTCCTTTGCGCCTGGCTGCGGTTGCCGTGGATTCTTTCGCAAGTGACGCCGTGCTTTTCGAGGAAATCGGCGAGTCGATTCGCCCGGTGCTTGGTTCGAGTAAATGCCAGGACGTGTTTGGACGTGCTTGTCCTTATCAACTCCAGGAAGAGGGTGGACTTCAGCTCATGCGAAACGGGGTAGGCCATATGGGTGATCCCCGCCGCCGGCGCAGACTTGCGCTGAATGTTCAGGGAGACCGGATTCTGCAACATATCGGCGGCGAGTGCCACGATGGGCGCCGGCAACGTCGCGGAAAACAGCAGCGTCTGTCGTTTCTTGGGGATATGCTGCAGGATGCGGCGGATGTCGGGTAAAAAGCCCATATCTAGCATGCGATCCGCTTCATCGAGAACCAGATACTCGATGCCGCTAAGGCGCGCGTATGGGTACTGGCAGTGGTCAAGCAGTCGGCCGGGGGTTGCGATCAGGACATCGGCGCCCCTGCGAAACGCCTGTTCCTGTGGCCCCATTGATACACCCCCGTAGACTGCGGCGCCCTTCAGGGGCGTGTGCGCTGCCAGATCGCGGAGGTGCTCTGAGATCTGCACCGCCAGCTCTCGCGTAGGCGCCAGGATCAGTACCCGAGTGGTGCCTCTTGGCTTCGCTATAAGATTGTGGAGAATTGGCAGTAAGAACGCCGCTGTCTTACCGCTGCCTGTCACAGCGGTGGCCATGACGTCCCGGCCCTCCATGAGGGGCGGGATGGCAAGATGCTGGATCGGCGTGGGGCTCTTAAACCCCATGTTGTGGATAGATTTCAACAGGTTCTCGTTCAGCTTGAATGATGAAAACGACATGATCCTCCTAATGCTGTTTTTGGGCGCGCCTATCCCGTGATGGGTACAACGCGTCCGCGCTGTTTTTCCGGTAGGATTGAGTGGGGCTAACGGCGGGATCACCGGAGAAGTCGCCGTGCAGGCTCTGAACGTCCCAGCTCGACAAAAGATCGAGCTGCCTCATGGCCTCGATCGATCTTACTACTACTATGCCACGGTACTCTATCATACTTGGTGCGTTTTTCCAATGGGGAATTGCAGGATGGTGCGTTTCAGATGATGGCGTACTCTTTACTGTTGCCCGGAGGGATTGCCCACAAAGTAGACCGACTCCTCGCCCGCAACCATGGCCGGCGTGATCGTCCAGCTCCCCCGACAGGCGGTATCGGCTATCCTCCCGGCCTGCTCGGAGCCCGAAACCATTAGGGTGACGCCGCTTGCCAACCCACCCAGGATACAGAACGTCGTCTTAAACGGGAAATAGACAATTGTTCCGATGGCACTCCCGACCCCTGTCCCGACCTGCCTGAGCGTACTGTGGGACTTGCTCGGCTCTGAGGAGGCCCAGCTCTGGATGCTCTGCCCAATCAGCAGTAACGCAATGCCCAACGCGATCATCTGTTTCATCTCGACTCTCCTTCTCTTGCGTCTCATGATTTTCTCTCACGGCCGCATAGTCTCTCGTGTACAATAGCTGGTGACCGGGCCACGTTACTGTACGCCCATATCGATCAGGGTCACGGTTGATTGATCTGCCGATGCCAAATGATACCATGTTGTCAACGCCGAAACCAGCCTTCAAGATCGCGCGTACCATGCGGGATACCTCTTCTCAACGCCTTCGAGCCCATGTCGAACACCTCGCCGGTGACATCGACGAGCGTCGCACATCTCGGCCGGAGGCGCTACGGGCCTCGGCCGACTACATCGAGGTCGAATGGCGTCGACCGCGAAGAGAGCAATCGATCACAAGAGTCAGGAGACGTGACATGAAACGATACGCATGCCTCAGAGGATGGTGCTTACTGTTTGTGATGCTGCTGATGGGCAGCCCTGTTCAAGCCGATGAGACCTGTCAGTCGCCCTTTCTGCCAAAGGTCACCGGACAAGAGGACTATATCTATGTCTGGACGCTGGGCGTCAAGGGGGTGGCCGACGGCAACGACAGCCTTGTGACCGTTGACGCGAATCCCAAGTCCAAAACCTACGGACAGATCATCCATCGCGCCCCGGTACCGGGGCGGCACGAGGCTCACCATGCCGGGTTTACCGACGACCGGCGGTATCTGTGGGCCGGAGGTCTGGACGACAGCTATATCTTCATCTTCGATGTGGCCTCGAACCCGGCCAAGCCCAAGCTGGTCAAGACGATCACCAGCTTCGTGAAGGATACGGGCGGCCTGGTCGGTCCCCATACCTTCTATGCCCTGCCGGGACGGATGCTCATCACGGCCCTTTCGAATGCTGTGGACAACTCAGGCAGGACGGGGCTGGCGGAATACTCCAACGAGGGGCGCTTCATCCGGACAATCTGGATGCCGAAGGAGGCACCGTACGGCTATGACGTCCGGGTCAACGTAAACTTGAACCGCATGCTCACATCCTCCTTCACCGGCAAGAAGAACTTTATGCGGCCGCTTGGCGAGTTGATCAAAGATACAGAGGCGATGAAGGAGTTTGGCGATTCAGTAGTGGTCTGGGACTTCCATGCCAGGAAACCGTTGCAGATCCTTCGGGTCCCAGGCGCACCGTTAGAGTTGCGCTGGGCGCTGCTGCCGAACCACCATTATGCCTTTACGGCGACGGCGCTCGGTCATCAGCTCGTCCTCATCTATCAGCAAGAGGACGGGACCTGGGCAACGAAGGCAATCGCCGATCTTGGCAACACGCTTCCCGTCGATATCAGCATCGCCCCCGACGACAGCAAAATCTATGTTACGTCATTTATGGATGGCGCGCTGCGAGTATACGATATCTCTAATCCCTTCGAGGCCAAGCTGATCGAACAGGTGAAGCTGGGCGAGATGGCCAATATGGTATCCGAATCGTGGGATGGGACGCGTCTGTACGCCACTAATTCGCTACTCTCGCAATGGGATAAGCCGGGCGACTATTGGCTCAAGGCCTATGCGTGGGAGCAAGGGAAGCTCGTGCACAAGTTCACCACGGACTTCAACCCGGTGGGACGGGCGCACCTGATGAACTTTGGGAGTAAGGCGCTACGCACCAAGGTTGAGTAGCCATGCGTTGGTTCGTGCTGATCGGCGTCTGGATGACAGCGGCCCTTTTCGCACTAGATTGCCGGGCGGTTCAGGCCCACGAGATTCCAGGCTTTGAAGAAACGTACATTCAGGGTATCTTCTCGCCCACGTTTATTCCGCCGGCCGCCGGGACCTACGACCTGCCCGTAATCAGGCATGTCCCGGCCTTCGCCCTGATCGATGCCGCCGGGCGGCGCGTCAATACCGGTTCGCTTACACGCGGCAAGATAGCAATCGTCAGTTTCATCTACACGGCCTGCACCGACCGACTTGGCTGTCCCCTGGCCAGCATGGCGTTACGCGAGCTCCAGACTCAGCTGAAGCAGGAAGGTCTTCAGGACGACGCCATCTTGCTGTCCATAAGCCTGGACCCTGCGCGCGATACACCTGCCCAACTGACCAAGTATGCGCATGTCTATGGCGCTGAACCGTCGCTATGGCATCTGCTGACGGCCCCGTCGGAACGAGTACTGAATACGACGCTGAAAGGCTTCGGGCAGGATCGGGCAAAGATCTACGATAGGCGCGGTCGCTTTACTGGCAGCTACCGTCATGTCCTGAAGGTCTTCCTGGTAGACCAGGCGGCCGATATACGCAATATCTATAGTACCGGCTCCCTGGTGCCCCAGATGATCGTGAATGACATCAAGACGGTGCTGGCCGATAAGACCGCCGATCAACCAGCTCTCAGGTAAGAACGATCGAAGAGGATAGAGGAGATTTCGCTTCGCCCTGTCGATAGGAACGCCTCCATCAGCCCACGGTTACTGGTCATGTGCTCCCTCCAGGCACTGCCTGGCGGTTGCCAGAAACTCCCTGGCCTGCTCGATCCGCATTGCGATGGACTCCCGACCGAACGAAACATCGACATCATAATCACCCCGGATCCGATCATCAAAGGCATCCAGTAGCTAGCCGTGAAATTTTGGGTCCAGCCGACCGGTTTTGGCATAATACTGCCCAAATGCTGCATGCACACTCGCGTGCTTGCGATACCTCAGGTCATGCTCTCGCAGCAGAGCCTGAGCCGCGTGCAACATCGCATAATAGGCCCTGCCGGCCGCGAATTCGTAATCGCCATCGCGTAGAAGCGTCTCCGCAGCGTGCAAGGCGCGGTAGCCCTTCTCAAGGAGTGTCCGGGCCTCTTCCTTCATACCGGAACGGCCTCCTCCCGGACGTTCAAGAAGAACATCGTCTGATCTTCTAACCACCGCTGCTCGGTGGCGAAGACCCGGCTGATGGTAACCCCATGCTCCAAGGAGAGGGCCGAAATCATTTGGCCGGTCCGGTCGATTTCCTGGGAATAGTTACCTACGCGATCCAGGACGACCAGCACATCTACATCAGACTCTTCATCGGCTTCATGGCGAGCATGCGAGCCGAATAGGTACAGGCCCTTCAGACGATCGCCGTAGAGCACCTGCAGCCTGTCCTTCAACGCCGCCATGAGTGTCTTCACGTCGTCGGCCTTCATCAGCTCAGTCTCCTTATCCGCCTGCAACCCGCTATATCGTTTTCGTCGGCATTTCGGGGAAAGGGGAAGTCGTTTGGATGCAACGTATTCTATAATATCTGCCTTGTCAACCGAGGAGGTCAAATCGGGCAAATTATGTAGACCGATAGTTTCAAAGGGAATAGAAAAGGGGTGGGACTAACTAAAAATTCAGGCATGGCAAGTCCGTAATATCTACAGCACAGGCTCCCTAGTGCCCCAGGTGATCGTGAATGACATCAAGACGGTACTGGCTGCCGATAAGACTACCGCTCGACCAGCTCTCAGGTAAACCCGGTTAGCGGTAACTGAATGGATCAATCTGCTCATCGGACCAGGGGGGAGCCCCTCCGTGAGACGCCTGGTAGTACGGGTTAGTGCCACCCGCGTGATCAGTTGAATCGAGGACCTGGCGGATCTCAGGAACCGCCTCCTGGATCGCTACAGCGACCCCCTGCTTCAATGTCATGGTGGCCATTCCGCAACCGTGGCACCCGCCCCCGAAGGTGATGTAGGCAATGCCATCCTTGACGTCAAGCAGCGTAACGGACCCGCCGTGTGCCGCTACGCCAGGATTGATCCGGGTATCGATCACCCGCTGGACGGCCGCCGCGATTGGATCCTTCCATCCGATATTCGGATTATCGATCTTAAAGCCGCTTTGATAGACCCCCTCTACGAAATCCACCGTTGCGCCCTGTAGGTTGGGCGCGCTCTCGGCATCGACATAGATCTTGAGACCGTCAACATCGATGATCATGTCTCCGGCCTCTTTGTTCTCCTCTGTTGCAAACGCCAACTCATATCGAAGGTCTGCAGGGCTATCCCCTGTCACCGCTACACGCAACCCTGCGTCCGGCTGCCCCTCGGCCTCTATGAGCGCAAGAATCTTCTTTTTTGCTGATTCAGTAATTGTGAGCATCTGTTCCTTCCTGTGGCGCCTGGCGCCTATGTTGGTTGACATCTCCGGTCTGCCCATGTTATGCGTTGGGCTACCCTTATGGTAGACACAAAGGGCCTGTCGCGTCAACCGAAGACGCCCGTTCTGGTCAACGCGATCAGCAACCCGACACCATCTTGGAATTTTTTCTGTTCCTTTTACCAGCTTTCCAGTACACTCTTCGTGACGGAATACCTGCGCTGGCGGCTCAGCAGCGCTTTATCATAACTGCGATGAGTCAACCCATATCAGCTCGTCAGAGAGGAGCACCCGATGGCTTACGAGGCAAGAAATTATGAATCGTTGTTGGGCATTGAGGGATTGAGCGATCAGATTCTGAAAAACCATTTTACGCTCTATCAGGGGTATGTGGCGAATACCAATAAGCTGACCGATGCGCTGAGTCAGATGCTCCAAGAAGGGAAGGCGGCGGCTCCAGAGTACGCAGAGCTGAAGCGCCGATTCGGCTGGGAATTTAACGGCATGCGCTTGCATGAATATTATTTCGGAAATATGGTGAAGGGCGGAGCAGGGCTGGACCAGTCCTCGGGATTGGCCCGCAAGCTTGCATCCGACTGGGGCTCTTACGACAACTGGCAGAAGGATTTTAAAGCCTCAGGTACAATCAGGGGGATCGGGTGGGTAGTCTTGTGTCTTGATCCTATCGCCGATCGAACGTGTAATGTCTGGATCAATGAGCATGACGCGGGGCACCTGGCGGGTGGAATCCCGTTGATGATCATGGATGTCTTCGAACATGCGTTTATGATCGATTATGGGCTGAAGCGAGCCGATTATATCGAGACCTTCTTCCGGGCCATCGACTGGTCGGCTGTAGCGGCGCGATACGCCAATGCCCCAAAGATAATCCTATGAGAGAGATCGGCTGAGGGCAATGAGCCTCTTTTGGGACGACACACGCGAGATCGCAGAGGCCCTGATGCAGTTGCATCCTGAACAGGAACCTTTGGAGGTTCCGTCTATCACGCTGCACAGATGGATCACTGAGCTCGCGGAGTTCGACGACGACCCCAACGGCTTCTCGGAAGCTATATTGGAGGCGATTCAGATGGCCTGGTACGAGGAGGCGACAGGCTAAACTCTTATGTCGGAGTGGCGCCCTGATGCCTGCACGGTCATACGATACGCTCCAGGGAACGCTGGAGCGTATCACCTATGTTAATGAAGAGAACCACTATGTGGTGGCCAGACTCCAGGTGCCTGGACGGCGCGACCTGGCCACCATTGTAGGTAACCTGCCAACCGTCACACCTGGCGAGACCCTCAAGCTGACCGGCGAGTGGGTCCAGCACAACAGATACGGCGAACAGTTCAAGGTCGAGACATTCGAGACCATCACCCCCGCAACACTCACCGGTATCGAAAAGTACCTTAGCTCCGGCCTTATTAAAGGGATCGGTCCGATCTTTGCTAAAAGACTGGTGGAGATCTTCGGCGTCGATACCCTGCACATCATCGAACAGGAACCCTCCCGTCTGCTTACCGTAGAGGGAATCGGCGAGGTCCGACTGCAGCGCATCCAGGCCGCCTGGGAAGAGCAGAAAGAGATTCGGGAGGTGATGATCTTCCTGCAGGGTCATGGCGTCTCCTCCGCCTATGCCGCCAAGATCTTCAAGGCCTACGGGAAATCCTCTATCGCGATTGTCCAGGAAAACCCCTACCGGCTGGCCAAGGACATCTATGGGATCGGCTTCAAGACCGCTGACCGGATCGCCCAAGCGATCGGGATTGAGAAGCAGTCGCCGCTGCGGGTAGAGGCCGGCGTCATCCACGTCCTGAATGAGCTGGCCGAGGAAGGGAATGTCTACTATCCCCTCGACGCTCTCACGAAGGCCGCCGCCGATATTTTAGAAGTGGATGAGGATTTGGTGTCCCAAGCAGTTGAGCGGCTACAACACGAGCAGCGGATCGTCTGCGAACCTGGGCCGCAAGGCGTGGCGGTCTATCTTGCCTCGCTCTACGCGGCGGAGGAAGGGGTTGCTAGGCGCCTGCAGGTCCTGGCTGAAGGCGGCGTACTTCCGCCGGACATCGATATCGAACGCGCTATCCTCTGGGTTGGACAGACAAACAGGCTGAGCCTGGCGGAGCAGCAGCAAGAGGCAATTCGTCAGGCCCTCCAGCAGAAACTGCTGATCATCACCGGTGGTCCAGGCACAGGCAAAACGACCATCCTCAGGTGCATCCTGCAGATTCTGGAGAAGAAGCATCGCCAAATTCTCCTTTGTTCCCCCACGGGACGGGCGGCCAAGCGGATGAGCGAGGCCACGGGTCGAGAGGCCAAGACCATCCATCGCCTCCTGGAGTTCAGCCCAAAGGATGGTCGGTTCAAACGGGATCAACACAGACCGCTGGAGGCCGATCTGGTGATCGTAGACGAGGCTTCGATGATCGACGTGGTACTGATGAACTCCCTTCTGAAGGCTATCCCGCCGGCTGCCGGTTTGATTCTGGTGGGTGATGTGGACCAGCTCCCATCGGTAGGGCCTGGCGCCGTACTGCGCGACATCATCGTATCAAGCCTCGTACCGGTGATTCGGCTGTCGGAAATATTCCGACAGGCCCGGGAAAGTCAGATTGTAGTCAATGCACATCGGATCAATCGGGGGGAGATGCCGTTCTGTACCGATTGGGAGACGCAGGAGCAAGGCGACTGTTACCTGCTCGTCAAACAAGAAGCTCTGGAGATACAGACGGCAATCCTGGAGCTGGCATCGAGCGGCTTACTGGCGCGGCATCGCGTAGACCCGATGGAACAACTGCAGATCCTCAGCCCGATGCAGAAAGGACCGATCGGCGCCATACAACTGAATCAGGCGCTCCAGGCAATCCTGAACCCGTCGGGGCCGGAGTTGCTGCGCGCGGGTCGCCTCTATCGACTTGGAGACCGCGTGATGCAGATCAGGAACAACTACGACAAGGACGTCTACAACGGCGACATCGGCCGAATCGTCAAACTCGATCCGGAGGACCGCGAGGTCACCGTTCGGATTGACGACCGCCACGTCACCTACGACTTCAATGAGCTGGATGAGCTGATGCTCGCCTACGCCGTCACGATCCACAAAAGCCAGGGCAGCGAGTATCCGGTGGTCGTTATCCCGGTTCACACCGCTCATTACGTTATGCTTCAGCGAAACCTTCTCTACACCGCCATCACGCGAGGCAGGCATGTAGTCGTCCTGGTCGGTACCAAGAAGGCGATCGCCATCGCCGTAAAGAACCAGAAGATCCAGCAGCGATATACCGGGCTCGCCGACCGGCTGTTGAAGGAGTGCCGGCAGCCAATCCCCTCGCTGGCGCTTTCCGAATGGAGTAACCAGTGAACGTACAACATCAGCCGGAGACCGACTCCGAGGACAGAAGCTCACGGCTCTTGACGTTGCTGACCGAACGGCGCGAGCGGCTTACCGCGCGGATCCGCCAGGCGCTTCGCGAGCGGCAGGAGGAATCACAGATGCGGGACGCGCCGGGGTCCCACGGCTGGGGCGCGGCCCCGGAAGGCAACATCAGCCTGGCCATGGTGGCGCAACAGCAGCAACAGCTCCAGCAGATTGAGGCGGCGATCCTACGGCATAAGGCCGGGACGTATGGCCGTTGCGGCGGCTGCGGCGAAGAGATCCCACTGGCCCGCCTGCAGGCCTTGCCCTTCGCCCAGCGTTGCGCGCCCTGCCAGGAAGAGTGTGAAGCGGAACAGCGATGAGCGATGAGGCGATGATGAGTCCAACAAAACGGCTCTACCGACTAAGCCCTGCTGAACGTCACGCGATTCGGGATCAGATCGCCGCCGAGCTATCGCATGACCCGGACGTACTCTTTGCCTACGTCTACGGCTTATTGCTCAAATCTGAAGCATTCGACGTCGTCGATATTGCCGTCTACCTGTCGACCAGTCACTTCAACAATACCACTGTTGCAAATCTCTCGGCCCATCTGAGCGGTAAGCTTAACCTCCCCGTCAATGTCCGCTCCCTCAACACGGCGCCGATTGCCTTTCGCTTTCACATCCTTCGTAGCGAATGCCTGTTCAGTCGCGACGACGACCTGCGAGCCAGCATCATGGAGGATGCGGAACTTCGCAGCGGACGGCCCAGGCTGCTTCAGGGTTGAAAGCTGGCAGTCCTTGCACCGATGCGCGATCAGCCGCGTGTCAGCAGGCTACCTGGACGGATCGCCCCTTTCCCAAACCGCGCCTGGATACGATCGACAGCCTCCGTCAACCGGCGCTGTCTGGCGCTGACAGGATTGAGTGTCAGCGAGAGTTGTTGCCCCGATCCCGTACGATCAGACAGATTGGAGGCCGTCACCCCCAGCAGACGTACCTTACGGCCAGAAGCAGCACATCGCGTCAACAGCATCAGCGCCGTCCGGTAGAGATCCTGAGGCTGATCAGTCGGCTCTGAGAGCGAGACCGACCTGGTCTGGGTCCGGAAGGTCTCGTCCCGTAGCTTCAGGATGAGGACACCGGCCTGCAGGCCCTCTACCCGCAGGCGCCGAGCCACTCGTTCCGACAGGGCCAGTAGTGTCTGCTGAATCCGAACAGGATCAGCCGTATCCTCTGCAAAGGTGGTCTCTGCGCCCACCGATTTGGCGGGTTCCTCCGGGATCACCGCCCGCGTATCGATCCCCTGGGCCAGCTCCCACAGATGCGCGCCCAACTGCCCGAAGGCGGCCGCTAGCTCCATCTGAGATCGAGCCGCTACCTCGCCGATCGTTGTACACCCCATCCGGCGTAGACGTCCTGCGGTCTTCGGCCCGACGCCCCAGAGTCGCTCGATTGGCAGCGGGTAAAGGAAGCCGGTCTCTTGCCCGGGTGGGACGACCACGAAGCCGTTCGGTTTTCGCAGATCAGAGGCAACCTTGGCAACGAACTTGTTGGCGGCGATACCGACGGAGGCCCCAAGTCCCATCTCGGCCTGAATCTCCGCCTGGATCCGCCGTCCGATGCTCTCCGCAGAACCGAAGAGTTGGAGACTTCCGGTTACGTCCAGGAAGGCTTCATCCAGGCTGAGCGGTTCTACGAGGTCAGTATAGCGGCCAAAGATCTGAAAGATCTGCACAGAGACAGTCTGATAGTGCGACATCCGGACAGGAAGGAAAATTCCCTTCGGGCACAGCCGATAGGCCTGGCTGATCGGCATGGCCGAATGGATACCGAACGCACGGGCCTCGTAAGAGGCAGCAGAGACAACCCCGCGGCCCTTTCCGCCATGGGGATCGGCACCCACAATGACGGGGCGCCCGCGATGGACCGGGTGATCGCGCTGCTCCACCGAGGCATAGAAGGCATCCATGTCGATGTGGAGGATCCACCTGGTCTGGACCCACTCCCCTGTTCGATTGCCACTCATCTGCATAGATTTCATGACTCTGTTTAGCGGTAAAACCCTACGTACGGTTTCGCATGCCCCTACGGTCCAGCGACCGGATCCTGCACTGCACCAGATAATACCGCGCCTCGGTACCGCGTGTCATCTCACTACCCGCTGGGCCTTTTCCGTTGACGACGCGTAGAGCTTCCAGTAGCATACTTTTGGTAGGCTCGGACAGTTGTGGAACGCATATTTTTCTGCGAGTTCAGATCTCGAGCAGGAGCGTATCGAGGATCGTTGGAAGGGTAAACTATGGGCATGAACCTGGTTCAAAAGATTTTTGAGGCTCACCGTGTGGCCGGAGAGCTGGTTGCTGGCAAGGAGATTGCGATCCGGATCGACCAGACGCTGACCCAGGATGCGACCGGGACGATGGCGTATCTGCAGTTCGAAGCGATGGGCATTCCGCGCGTCAGGACGAAGCTGTCGGTCAGCTATGTGGACCACAACATGCTGCAGACCGGTTTCGAGAATGCCGACGATCATCGGTTCCTGCAAAGTATTGCGGCCAAGTACGGCATCTACTTCTCGCGGCCCGGAAACGGCATCTGTCATCAGGTCCACCTGGAGCGGTTCAGCGCGCCTGGCCAGACCCTGCTCGGATCAGACAGTCACACCCCCACCTGTGGCGGCGTCGGAATGATCGCTATCGGCGCGGGTGGTCTGGATGTCGCCGTCGCGATGGGAGGCGGCCCGTTTTATCTCCCCATGCCGAAGGTCCTGCTGGTCCGACTCAACGGCCGGCTGGGCCCATGGGGGGCGGCTAAGGATATCATCCTGGAGGTCTTACGGCGGCTGACAGTCAAAGGCGGCGTCGGGAAGATCCTGGAGTACGGAGGCGACGGGGTGTCGTGCCTCACCGTGCCAGAGCGGGCCACGATCACCAATATGGGCGCCGAACTGGGCGCGACAACCTCTATCTTTCCCAGCGACGAACAGACCCGCCGATATCTTGCGGCGCAGGGGCGGGAGGGCGGTTGGGTCCCCCTGGCGCCCGATCCCGATGCCGCCTACGACGAGGTAATGGAGATCGACCTGGACCGACTGGAGCCGATGGTGGCCAAGCCTTCGAGCCCCGACAGCGTCTGCCCCGTCTCTGAAGTCGAGGGAACCAAGATCTCGCAGGTCTGCGTCGGAAGCTGTACGAACTCCTCGTTCCGGGATCTGATGACCGTCGCAACGATGCTGAAGGGAAAGACGGTCCACCCCGACATCAGCTTTACGGTCACGCCAGGATCCAAGCAGGTCTATACGATGATTGCCGCCAATGGTGCACTGGCCGATCTGATCGCAGCGGGCGGACGCATCCTCGAGTCGGCCTGTGGCCCGTGCATCGGCATGGGTCAGGCGCCGGCCAGCGGAACCGCGTCGCTGCGTAGCTTCAACCGCAACTTCGAGGGGCGGAGCGGAGCACCCGGTGATAAGGTCTATTTATCCAGCCCGGAGGTCTGTGCGGCCTCTGCCCTAGCCGGAGAAATTGTCCACCCGAAGCGCGTCAGCCAACCGGTTTCGATCAGTTCGCCGGAACGATTTATTCTCGACGATAACCTTATCGTCCCACCCTCGACAAATCCGGAACAAATCGAGATCGTTCGCGGCCCCAACATCAAGCCGGTCCCGATCCGGGGCGAGATCTCCTCCACCATCGAGGGGGAAGTCCTCCTGAAGATGGGCGACAACATCACGACCGATCATATCCTCCCGGCAGGCTCCAAGATTCTGCCGCTCCGCAGCAATATCCCAGCCATCTCGGAGTTCGCCTTCAGCCGGGTCGATCCGGAGTTCGCCAGACGGGCCAAGGAGAAGGGCGGCGGCTTCGTGGTCGGGGGCAGCAACTACGGCCAGGGATCCAGCCGCGAGCACGCAGCGCTGGCGCCGATGTACCTAGGTCTGAAAGGGGTCATCGTCACGTCGTTCGCTCGCATCCATCGGGCCAATCTGATTAACTTCGGGATCCTGCCCCTGATCTTTGTGAATGGACAGGATTATGATAGCATTGGTCAGGGAGATCATCTGCGAATCGAGAGAGTCGCCGAGCAGATCCGAGGGGGACAGCAGGTGGTCATACGCAATACAACGAAAGACGCGGAGTTTGCGGTCAAGCATGATCTGACCGCTCGGGAGGTGGATATTGTCCTGTCCGGTGGGATGCTCAACTATACCATCAAGGCTTCGGCCTAGGGAGTAGACATGGAAGAACTGCTATGGCAGATCGGAGGATTCGTGCTCGTTGGGGTTCTCGTGTACGTCATTGTCTTCCGCAAACGAGGGTCGGGCTGAAAGCACTAAACGGCCCGCGGTGCGGCGCCATTTAAGATGTTGCGTTAAAATCCCCTGATCTTACCCAGGTCAGGGGATTTTCATTGACACTCCCCTGCGCCTTGATTAGAATTCGCTCGTTGATATCCTGCCACCGGGAGCTCCTCGGTTGTCCTCATGGGTCGGGTCACCTGGAATCCCATTCATCGTCTGCATTGTGATTTTGGAGGAGTGTATGTTTGCAAGAAAGGTCTGCGTAAAACTTCGTCCTGGTAGCTCTGTGGCATTTTCTCGAACGCTGCAGAGCGAAATCATCCCGATACTCAGGTCGCAGGACGGGTTTTGTGATGAACTCTCGTTCGTCTCCGGCGAGCGCAACGAGGCGATCGCCATCAGTCTGTGGGATAGGGCTGACAGCGCGGAAACGTATCATCGCGAGGCCTATCCCCAGGTACTACAAGCGCTGGAAGGCGTGATCGATGGCGAACCGCAGGTACATTCCTTTGCGGTCTCCAACTCGACCATCCATAAGATTCCGAATCTGCCCCGGTAGGCCATTCAGGCCGAAAACAGCACTCCCTGGTTCGAGGCCCTCTCTGCACTGTGCATTGCCTTGACGGCATCGGTGATCGCGGGAAACGCCTTAGCAAACTCCGCCCGTGCGGTTGCCGTGGGCGGCAGCCCGATCTGCTGCGCCAGCATCAAGGCGTTAGCGGGTGCTTGGCCGCGTACGTGATTGTTGAAAAAGGCCAGGATCCTACTCTCCCCAGTCGCTGCGATCTTTCGTATCTTCTCCGCGAACGGCTTCAACTCCTCTGTTGAGTAGAGGTAATCGTACCGCTCCTCGGCCGCCTTATGGCGGCTTGACGGGGATAGTTCATGGGGTGTCTAGCAGCCTATCTCCACGATGGCGGGGAAGCATGAGCACGTGAGCTCGATTTGCGGCTTAAATACGTTCCCCCCTCCACTCCTGTCAGATAAAATCGAAGAGGGTAAAGTTGACAACTGTTGTCAAATATGACATTATTTTTATATATGAAGCTAGTCCGCGAAGGTCAGTAACTGAGCAAAAGGGAAAGCGCAGCGACGACCGATGACCAGGCACACACGGCCCGTTTCGTGGATTAAGGCAGCACTGAAGGAGTTTCAGACATTTCCGGAATGGGCGCAATCCGTCTGCCTGACCGCCTTGACGATCGCGGCCGAGGGCGGCAAGGCCGACATCGCAAAACCCCTACACGGCCTAGGATCTGGCGTATTCGAGATTGCACTGCCGCTTCGTGGCGACGCGTTCCGTGTGGTCTATGCCGTGCAGCTTGCACAAGACATCTGGGTAGTCCATGCATTCCAGAAGAAATCCATGCAAGGTATCAAAACGCCCACACGCGAGATCGAGCTGATCAAGGACCGTTTGAAGAGATTGAAGGAGACGTTGCGATGAAAGACGAAAAGCTGGAAGTGGTGCGTGGAAGCGGTAATGTATTCCGCGATGTGGGGCACAAGAACGCGGATGTGGAGCAATTCAAGGCCATCCTGGCCGCCGAAATCATCAAGGTGCTCGACCGGGAACACCTAACCATGCGCGCCGCGCACGATCGTACGGGCATTGCAGCAGCCGATTTCTCGCGTATCCGCAATGCGGATCTGGGACGGTTTACTGTGGATCGCCTCATGTCGATCATCAACCGGCTCGGGTCGCGCGTCGAGGTGAAAGTCCGGGTTCGGCGCACTGTAACAGCCGAATATGCCACAACAGTGTAATGGCTGGCGAGCGCAACGAGGCGATCGCCATCAGTCTGTGGGATAGGGCTGACAGCGCGGAAGCGTATCATCGCGAGGCCTATCCCCAGGTACTGCAAGCGCTGGAAGGCGTGATCGATGGCGAACCGCAGGTACATTCCTTTGCGGTCTCCAACTCGACCATCCATAAGATTCCGAATCTGCCCCGGTAGGCCATTCAGGCCGAAAACAGCACTCCCTGGTTCGAGGCCCTCTCTGCACTGTGCATTGCCTTGACGGCATCGGTGATCGCGGGAAACGCCTTAGCAAACTCCGCCCGTGCGGTTGCCGTGGGCGGCAGCCCGATCTGCTGCGCCAGCATCAAGGCGTTAGCGGGTGCTTGGCCGCGTACGTGATTGTTGAAAAAGGCCAGGATCCTACTCTCCCCAGTCGCTGCGATCTTTCGTATCTTCTCCGCGAACGGCTTCAACTCCTCTGTTGAGTAGAGGTAATCGTACCGCTCCTCGGCCGCCTTATGCTGTCTCCACTTTTCGCGGTTACGGCCGTGAAACCGCAGGTACAGCAATGGTTGCGACTCAATCTCCTGCTTAATCGTACCCGGAAGCTCCGGCATATCGAGGCAGACCCAGCCAGCGCCCGAGACGGCCAGCAGCGCCCTGGTGTCCTTGGCATGATCGCTCCACGAGGCATGACGCAGCTCGACCGCTATAGGGTAGTCCTGAAACTGCCGCAGAAGAGTTGAAAGGGTGGCGTGGTGCTGAGGCGTGCTCGCAAACCACTCGGAAAACTGGATCAGTAGGCACGCGAGCTTGCATTCCTCAGCTATCGGGTTGATCCCTCGCTTAAAATCGTCGTAATCCTGCTGCGTGACCTCGGGCACGTCGCCCGTCGCTTTCTGGAACATCCCCGGATGCGTGAACTTCTGCCAGACCTTGATCGCGAACACAAAATCTTTCGGCGTAATCGTGGCCCACGTCCTCGCGGTTTGAGGATCAAGCAGCCGATAGAACGTAGAGTTGACTTCTACGGTGTTGAATACCTGGCTGTACAGTTCCAGCTCATTCTTCGGCCTCGTCGGATAGAAGATCCCGTTCCAACTCCCCTCCCCTCTTGGATACGACCAGCCAGAGGTACCGATCCGGACGCATCCCTCAACCGTCCCTGTCATGATATCAACCGCGTTATCATCGTCTTGACCTTGTATGATTGATCATGTTGACATTCGTAATGTCATGAGTGTATCACACGGCCACTGCGCAACCCCGACTCTTCAGAATCAGCCCGCAACACCTGTTTTGCCTTGATCTTTCCGCGCATTCCTCGTATCGTACCGGGCAGGAACGGATACGGGTTGAGCAGATGCTGAAAGAGATTGAGGCGTTTCTGTTGTATCTTCAGGCGGAGCGAGCGGCTTCTCCTCACACGCTCAAGAACTATACGATCGACTTACAGCAGTTCCGGACGTTTCTCAGGACTGGCGGGTTGCCACAACCGGAGCCTGCCGTGATGAGGGTCGAACGAGGGGATCCCGCGTATCTGAGTATCGATCCGGGTGCGATCGACTCCCTGCCGATCAGGGCCTTTGTGGCGGACCTGCATCGAAGAGGAATCGCTCGAAGCAGTATCGCGCGAAAGCTGGCCACCCTGCGATCGTTCTTCCGATACCTGTGCCGCGAGGGTATCCTCCATGCGAATCCAGCGAAGCTCGTATCGACCCCGAAGCTGCCAAAGCGGCTTCCCGCGTATCTGACTGTCGACGAGGTCGATCGTCTCCTGATGCCGCCCGACAGGGAGGATGTTGCGAGTGCGCGCGATCTGGCGATCCTTGAGTTGTTTTATGCCTCAGGCATTCGATTGAGCGAGCTGACAGGGTTGGATATACGGGATATGTATCTGCAGGAAAGTCTGGTTCGGGTAAAAGGCAAGGGCAGCAAGGAGCGGATCGTTCCGGTAGGGTCGAAGGCGACGGCCGCCTTACGGCGCTACCTCGGTCAGCGGAGTGCGCTGATTCCGAAGTCCAAGCGGGGAACCCCCGAGCCGGGCGCATTATTTCTTAACCGCCAGGGCGGTCGTTTGAGCCCTCGGGGTGCCGCTCGAATCGTATTAAAACGCCTGAATCAGAGCGGTGTGGGGCCAAAGATTACACCCCACGGGCTGCGCCATAGCTACGCCACGCATCTGCTTCAAGCGGGGGCTGATCTTCGCGCTATTCAAGAGCTGTTGGGACATGCGCGCCTCTCGACCACCCAGCGGTATACCCATCTGAACCTGGATCATCTGATGGAGGTTTACGACAAAGCGCATCCGCGGGCCTAACGCAGAGTCTAGGATTGAGGATATCGAGTATGGAATCGACCAAAATACGCAGCACGACGATCCTTGCAGTGCGACACAAAGGCAGGGTTGTAGTGGCCGGAGACGGGCAGGTTTCCTTCGGTCCGACGGTGATGAAACATACTGCTCGCAAGGTCCGCCGGATGTGGAACGATCGGGTCATCGCCGGCTTTGCCGGTGCTGCCGCCGACGCGTTTGCCCTCTTTACCAAGTTTGAGGCCAAGCTGGAGGAGTTCAGCGGCAATCTGCCGCGCGCCGCGGTCGAACTGGCGAAGGATTGGCGCACCGACCGAGCGCTGCGTCGGCTGGAAGCGCTGTTAGTGGTAGTCGATAAGGAACATTCGCTGGTCATCTCTGGGACGGGGGATGTCATCGAACCCGATGACGGGGTGATCGGCATCGGCTCTGGCGGGCCGTACGCGGCAGCCGCAGCAAGGGCGCTCACAGGCTTCTCGGAGCTTGACACAAGAAGAATCGCCGAGGAGGCGATGAAGATTGCCGCTTCAATCTGCGTCTATACGAATGACACGATTACGATAGAAGAACTATAACAATGTTCGACGTTCTCAGTGCAAGGTTCAAAGTTGAAGATAGCCCGAGGATCTGGAAACTTTGAACTTTGAACTTTGAACAAGGAACAAGGAACTTCGAATGGAACAGTTGACGCCGCGACAGATCGTAGCTGAGCTTGATAAATACATCATCGGTCAAAAGGACGCAAAGCGGGCCGTGGCTATTGCGCTGCGTAATCGGTGGCGGCGGCAGAGGCTTCCCGTCGAGTTGCGGGATGAGGTCGCGCCGAAGAATATCATCATGATCGGTCCGACCGGTGTGGGCAAGACCGAGATCGCTCGTCGACTTGCCAAACTGGTTGATGCTCCATTCATCAAGGTGGAGGCCAGCAAGTATACGGAGGTAGGCTACGTCGGACGTGATGTAGAATCGATGGTGCGCGACCTGACTGCACTGGCGATCGATATGGTGAAGGGGGAAAAGACCAGGGCCGTACAGGAACGGGCGCGGGAGTTGGCAGAGGAGCGGCTTCTGGATCTGCTCCTTCCCGTTGGAAGAATGGCGGCAGCGACTGCACCCGGTACCGAGCAACCTGCTGATGTGGCCGCTACAGCCTCCGCTTCAGAGACTCGCGAAAAGCTGAGAAAGCGACTGCATGAGGGGAAGCTGGACGACCGCATCGTTGAGCTGGAGGTCAAGGATCGTGGGGCCATGCCGATGGTCGAGGTCTTCAGCAATGCGGGCCTTGAAGAGATGGACGTCGGCTTTAAGGAGATGCTGGGCAACCTCATGCCTCAGCGGAGCAAGCGGCGCAAGGTCAAGATCCGTGAGGCTCACCGAATGCTCGCTCAGGAAGAGGCCGACAAACTGATCGATATGGACACGGTACGATCCGAGGCGGTTCGTCGAGTCGAAGACTCAGGCATCGTCTTTCTGGACGAGATTGATAAGATTGCCGGCCGCGGGTCATCGCAGGGACCGGATGTTTCGCGCCAGGGCGTGCAGCGCGACCTTCTACCGATTGTCGAGGGATGTACGGTGACCACCAAGTACGGCCTGGTACGGACCGACCATATCCTGTTTATTGCGGCCGGGGCATTTCATGTCGCTAAACCGTCCGACCTGATCCCGGAGTTGCAGGGACGCTTCCCGCTGCGCGTAGAGCTGGCCAGTCTTACGCAGGACGACTTCGTTCGGATCCTCACCGAACCGCAGAACGCTCTGATCAAGCAGTATGTCGCCCTGTTGGAGACAGAGGAGGTCACGCTGGACTTTACTGAAGATGCTGTGCAGGAGTTGGCCGCGACCGCGAGCGCCGTCAATCAGGCGACCGAGAATATCGGCGCACGCCGACTGTATACCATTATGGAGCGGCTGTTGGACGAGATCTCGTTTGAGGCACCTGCCATGCAAGGGGCCCGGGTGCATATCAATGCCGCATATGTACGAGAACGGCTCCAGCAGATCGTCAAGAATGAGGATCTGAGTCGCTATATTCTGTAAGTCAACGTCACACGTTCAACGTTCAACGTTCGGTGAAAACGTAGCAGACAGCGGAGTGGATGGTGGGTGAGCGGAAACGGCTAGCGGTCCAGCGCGGGATCGATAAGGCGAAGATCCTGATCGAAGCGCTCCCCTACATCAGAGCGTTTGCCGGCAAGACGGTCGTTGTCAAGTACGGCGGCGCCGCGATGACCGATGAGGCGCTGAAGCAATCGGTCGCGTTGGATGTCATCCTGATGCGGTACGTCGGGATGCAACCGGTTGTCGTCCATGGCGGCGGTCCTGAAATTACCAAGGCGATGGAGCGGGCGGGCCTTACGCCAACCTTTGTCGGCGGATTGCGGGTGACCGACCAAGCAACGATGAAAATCGTCGAGATGGTGTTGGTCGGCCAGATCAATCAAGAGTTGGTGACGCTCATTAACCAGCATGGCGGGTCAGCCGTCGGTCTCTCCGGCAAGGATGGCGGATTGATACGTGCAAGGAAGGCCGACCCGGTGGCAATCGCTCAGCCGACCGTGAACCCTGCTGAACCGAAGATCGATCTGGGATTCATTGGCGAGATTACGGCCGTTGATAAACGAATCCTTCTAGCCCTGGGGCGCGACGGTTTCACGCCGGTGGTGGCTCCGACCGGTGTGGATGAGGCTGGGGTGACGTACAACATCAATGCCGATCTAGCGGCCGGCGAGATCGCCGGCGCACTCCAAGCGGAAAAGCTTGTCCTGCTTACCGATACCGACGGCATTCTGGATAAGGACGGCGTCCTCATTCCGACGCTGAACAGGGCAGAGATGAAAGGCCTGATTGCTGATGGCGTCATCTCTGGAGGGATGCTGCCCAAGGCCCAGGCCTGCCTCACCGCTCTTGAGAATGGCGTGAGGAAAATCCATATTGTCAATGGCACGATCCCACATGCCCTCCTGCTGGAGGTCTTCACGTCGGAGGGCGTAGGTACGGAGATCGTTGGATAACCGTTCCGAGTTCCAGGTGCTAAGTTCAAAGTTGAAAACTCAAGATGTTGTACCTCGAACCTTGAACTTTGAATGTTGCACGCTGAACCTTGAACGTTGAACTTTGCACGTTGAACGTTGAACTTTGTATATGTCTGTAACCAATGACTTGATGGCGCAGGCAGCCCGCTACCTGGCCAATACCTATGCCCGCTTCCCGGTGATACTGGTGAAGGGCAGCGGCGTACGGGTCTGGGACGCAGAGGGAAAGATGTACCTCGACTTCGCGGCCGGTATCGCCGTGAATGTCCTGGGGCACTGCCATCCCAAGGTTGTGGAGGCCATTCGAGTACAGGCAGAGACGCTGCTGCACGTCTCGAACCTTTACCATATTGAGCCGCAGATTCGATTGGCCCGTACGCTGAGCGACCAGTCGTTTGGCGGCAAGGTCTTTTTCTGCAATAGTGGGGCGGAGGCGAACGAAGCAGCCATTAAGCTGGTCCGCCGCTATGCTAAGGCGCGGTGGAGCTCAGATCGATACGAGATCGTCTGTATGCGGGACTCATTCCACGGCCGGACGATGGCCACAGTGACCGCCACCGGTCAGTCGAAGTACAGCCAGGGCTTTGAGCCGCTCCTACCGGGCTTCAGGCATATCCCCTTCAATGACTTGCCGGCGGCGGAGCGAGCGATCGACTCAAGAACCTGTGCCGTGCTGGTGGAGCCGATCCAGGGCGAGGGGGGTGTACACATACCGGACGATACCTACCTTCCTGAACTCCGACGGCTTTGTTCGGAACGGGGGGTGCTCTTGATCCTGGATGAGGTCCAGACGGGGATGGGACGGACCGGACGGCTCTTCGCCTATGAGCACTCTGGGATTGAGCCAGATATTATGACGCTTGCCAAGGGGCTGGGAGGGGGACTGCCGATCGGCGCCATGATCGCAAAGAAGACCGTTGCGGACGCCTTTGTACCGGGCAGTCATGCATCGACCTTCGGCGGCAACCCGTTTATTACGGCTGTTGCCCACGCGGTGCTGACCGAGGTTATCGATGCGCGATTATCGGATCGAGCGGCAAAGATCGGCGCCTATTTCCTTGAACGCCTGCAACAACTGGTCGCACGATACCCCTTCATAAAAGAGGCTAGAGGCAAGGGGCTGATGCTTGCGCTGGAACTGACAATACCAGCCAAGCCGATCGTTGAACGTTGCCTGCAGCGCGGTCTGCTGATCCTGATCGCAGGCGACCAGGTCCTCCGTTTCGTTCCGCCGCTGATCATCAGCGAGGCTGAGGTGGATGAGGCGATACAGATCCTCGATCTGGTCCTAGCGGAGGAGCCCCGATGAAAAAGGACCTCCTGTCGATCAGCGACCTGACGGCCGGCGAGATCGACTTACTGTTTATCCTTGCCGCCGACCTGAAGGCGCAACAGCGCAAAGACATTGCCCATCCGCTGTTGCTTGGCAAAACTCTGGGCATGATCTTTGAGAAACCATCGCTCAGGACTCGAGTCACCTTTGAGGTCGGCATGACCCAGTTGGGTGGCCGAGCCATCCATTTGGCGCCCGCCGAGATCCAGCTTGGGGTGCGGGAAACCGTCAAGGATGTGGCGAAGAATCTCGAGCGTTGGGTCGATGGGATCGTGGCGCGGACCTTCACCCACCACACGGTCGAGGAGTTGGCCAGGCATGCCGCCATCCCCGTTATTAACGGGCTGAGCGATCTGACGCACCCATGCCAGATTCTCGCGGATCTCTTTACCCTTCAGGAAAAGTGCGGCACGCTGCACGGTGTGAAGGTTGCCTACATCGGTGACGGCAATAACGTCTGCCGTTCATGGCTATATGGCGCAGCGAAGGTCGGTATCAAGTTGAACGTGGCCTGTCCGAAAGGGTACGAGCCGGATGCCGACATCGTAGCGTTTGCCAGTCGGGAGGCCGAAGCCTCCGGTGGACGCATCGTATTGCTGAACGATGCGAAGGCTGCGGCAGCAGGGGCCGATGTCTTATACACCGATGTCTGGACCAGCATGGGCCAGGAGGCGGAGTCGGCAAAACGGCGTCTGGACTTCCAGGGATTTCAGGTTAATGCGGCGCTGGTTCGACTGGCCAAACCGAACGTGCTGGTCATGCACTGCCTACCGGCGCATCGGGGGGAAGAGATTACCGACGAGGTCCTCGACGGCCCACATTCGATCGTCTATGACGAGGCCGAAAACCGCCTCCACGTCCAGAAGGCGATTCTGGCGACACTCCTCAAGGGTTCCTCTTAAGGCTCGCACGTAGTAATCCGCTATGGCTGCGCAAGAAGCTGAAGGTGTCGGTCGCGCGGGAGTTGCTCTCCCGTGATACCGTGCTGCGTGCATCCGGCTCTGGCAGCATCCACCTGAGCGGTGACCCCACGCCATCTAGAGATGACAGAAATCTGACCCAGGCGTTGAAGGTATGCCGCGGTCACCGTGGCGTCCGCTTCCTCGACCATCTGATCATCGGCAAGAGTCTCCCTTTTAGCTTCAAAGCCGCGGGCCTATTATAGACCTCACGAGGATGGATCATAGGGCCTGTATCTTACGCTGCACGGTTGGCGCTTGAAAATCCACCATCATGTGTTAGAATATCTATCATGCTAAGGCGACATCTCCAGCAGCAGGTGGAAAGATCTTTGACGGACTTCCCGGTGGTCCTGATTACCGGGGCCCGCCAGGTGGGTAAGTCCACGCTTGCCCAGGCTCTCATCACCACAGACTGGCAGGCTGACTATCTGACACTGGACGATCGGACGGTACTGGATGCCGCCCTGACCGATTCGGAAGGGTTCCTGGCGGCGAACCCTGGACCTCTGATTATTGATGAGGTTCAGCGAGCTCCCGACATCCTCCGCGCAATCAAGCGGCAAGTGGATCGCAGGCGTTTGGGAGGCCAGTTTTTGTTGACCGGATCGGCCAATCTGATGACTCTCAAGACTGTCAGTGAGTCGCTAGCTGGACGGGTTGCACTGCACCAACTCTTTCCTTTCTCCTTGGCTGAACGGCTTGGTCATCAGGCTCCGTCTTTGCTGGGTGAGCTGTTCGAGGCGGATGACGCCGATTCGTTGCTGAAGAAATGGCGGAGACGTCGACAGCAAGACTTCGATCTGGCGGATGCTATCCTGCGAGGCGGCTATCCCCCCGCGACTCTCATGCGATCGGCGGCCAGCCGCCGCCGTTGGTTTGACAGCTATCGTCAGACCTACCTCGAACGGGATCTCCGGGATCTCGCCAACATTCAGTACCTGACAGACTTTAGCCGTCTACTGATCCTTGTGGCACTTCGCACCGGCCAGACGGTCAACGTCGCGGCCTTCGCTCGGGAGCTGGGGCTCCCACAAATGACGGTTAAGCGGTACTTGGACTTGCTGGTTCTGACCTACCAGGTGTCGCTGGTGCCTGCCTACCATACCAACGTGGGCCTGCGCCTGGTCAAAACGCCTAAACTCTATGTGACCGATACCGGCCTGGCATGTCACCTGAGCGGGACAAGAGATTGGGCTACGATGGAGCGGCAGGGCCGGGTGGGGGCTTTGGTGGAGAGCTGGGTGGCCAATGAGCTGGCCAAGTGGATCGCCTGTCAGGAAGACGACTACCGACTCTATTTCTGGCGTACTCACACCGGCCAGGAAGTGGATTTTCTTTTGGCCCGTGGGGAGGAGATGATTGCCATTGAAGTGAAAGCAACCACTCGTGTGGAACGTGGCGACCTTGCCGGGATTGAGGTGTGCGAGCAGGCTCTAGGAAAGCGAATTCGCTTTTCGGTGGTCCTGTACCGAGGCGATCAGGTGGTTGGGCTTGGACCGCGTCGCCTGGCGGTTCCCTTTGCAACTGCATTCCTTTAGGTGTTCCCAGGTTGGAACTCAGCGAATTTGGCTTGTGGTAGGAAGAGAGTCGAGTATAATTTGGGCTTACGTGGGCCGGGAAATCCTAAGAGGAGTACGATGAAGCAAGTGAAAAAGATCGTTCTGGCATATTCCGGTGGGCTGGATACGTCGGTAATCCTGCGCTGGCTTGTCGAGACCTATAAGGCCGAGGTGATTGCGTACTGTGCCGACCTTGGACAGGGTGAGGAGCTGGAGCCGGTCAGAGAGAAAGCACTCAAGACGGGCGCCAGTAAGGTCTATATCAAAGACCTGAGAGAAGAGTTTGTCCGGGATTTCGTCTTTCCTTGCATCAAGGCGAATGCCGTCTATGAGGGGCGCTACCTGCTCGGGACCTCGATGGCGAGACCGCTGATTGCGAAGCACCAGATGGCGGTCGCAAAAAAGGAGGGCGCGGACGCGGTAGCACATGGCGCGACCGGCAAGGGGAACGATCAGGTCCGCTTCGAGCTCTCCTGCTATGCTATCGACCCACATATCCGGATCATCGCACCATGGCGCGAATGGGATCTGGGTTCGCGATCCGACCTGATCGCCTATGCGAGGAAGCACGATATCCCCGTACCGATCACGAAGGCGCGGCCGTACAGCACGGACCGGAACCTGTTTCACATCAGTTTTGAGGGCGGGGTGTTGGAGGACCCTTGGCAGGAGCCGCCGGATGACATGTTCGTCTTAAGCGTCTCGCCGGAGCAGGCGCCGGACCGCGCGACCTATGTCGAGGTGGAGTTTCAGGATGGTGAGCCTGTCGCGGTGGATGGCAAGCGCCTCTCACCCGCCAGGCTGCTTCAGCGCTTGAACAAGATCGGCGGCGAACACGGGATCGGCCGAGTCGATATCGTCGAAAACCGCTACGTTGGAATGAAGTCGCGTGGGGTGTACGAGACGCCAGGCGGGACGATTTTGCAGGCTGCCCACCGTGCCGTAGAATCGCTCACAATGGATCGCGAGGTCATGCACCTTCGCGACTCACTGATCCCCCGCTTCTCGGAGCTGGTCTATTACGGCTACTGGTTCTCGCCGGAGATGGAACTGCTGATGCAAACGATCGACGCATCGCAGCAGGGGGTGACCGGGGTGGCGCGAGTCAAACTCTACAAAGGCAATTGCGAGGTCGTGGGGCGCAAGTCGGCTGTTTCGCTGTACGATCCAGCCTTCGCAACCTTTGAGAAGGATCAGGTATACCAGCAGTCCGATGCGGAGGGGTTCATCCGCCTGAATGCGCTTCGTCTAAGGATCCGAGCGCTCAGTCATGTGGGAAGAAAGCGGTCAGCAGTCAGCGGTCAGCGGTCAGCTCGCACGAACAGGAAGTCGTCGAAACGATGAAAGCGAGACCGAAAGCTCGAAAGCCTTGGGGCGGGCGGTTTACGCAAGCAACCGATCCGGCAGTGGAGGCATATACCGCATCCATTCAGTTCGATCAGCGCCTCTACAAGTACGATATTGCCGGCAGTATTGCGCACGCACGGATGCTGGCCAAGTGCGGCCTGCTGACGAAGATCGAGGCGAATACGATCGTGACGGGACTGAAAGAGATCGGGGACGAGATCGAATGCGGGAAGTTTCGTTTCGACCCCTCGTTGGAAGATATCCATATGGCTATTGAGGCTCGGCTGATTAAAAAGGTGGGCGAGGCCGGCGCGAAGCTTCATACTGGTCGGAGTCGGAATGACCAGATTGCCCTCGATCTTCGACTCTATCTGCGAGATGAGATAAAAGAGGTTCGCCGCCTGATCGCAGGCCTTGAGCGAGCTCTGATTGCGCAAGCCGAAGCTCATATTAATCTGATGATGCCCGGCTATACCCATCTGCAGCGGGCTCAGCCCGTCCTGTTGGCGCATCATCTGATGGCCTATGTCGAGATGCTGGAGCGGGATCGCGCCAGACTTCATGATGCGCTTGGCAGGGTTGATGTACTTCCGCTCGGCTCAGGCGCCTTGGCCGGCGTTGGCCTGCCGATCGATCGCCGCTTTGTCGCCAGGGAGCTTCGGTTTCATGCGCTGTCGGCCAACTCGCTGGATGCCGTTTCGGACCGCGACTTCGTCATTGAGCCGCTGTTCGCCTTCTCGCTCCTGATGGCGCATCTGTCCCGTCTGGCAGAAGAGATTGTCTTGTGGGCATCGGCGGAGTTCGGATTTATCGAGCTACCTGATGCGTTCGCCACCGGATCCAGCATGATGCCCCAGAAAAAGAACCCGGATGTGGCAGAGCTGGCACGAGGAAAGACCGGGCGGGTCTATGGCGCGCTGGTGGCGCTGCTGACTGTCATCAAGGGGCTACCGCTCAGCTATAATCGCGACTTACAAGAGGACAAACACTCCCTCTTTGACAGTACAGAGAGCGTGAAGACGACCCTCTTCGTCATGGGGTCGCTGGTTAGCAAGCTCATGTTCTGTGCGGATCGGATGCGGCAGGCGACAGAGGACGGATATTTAAACGCCACCGATCTGGCAGATTACCTGGTGTGCAAAGGGATGCCATTCCGGCAAGCCCACGAGGTGGTAGGGTGTCTCGTCCGGCGTGCGCTTGCCAGGCGGTGCCGTATAGAGGAACTTTCTCTTGGCGAGTTGCAGAACGCCTCGCCGCTGTTCGAGCAGGATGTCTTTGACTACATCAAGTTAGAGGCCTGCATCGAACGGCGGGAGGCTATCGGTGGGACCGCAACGGGTACAGTGAAGAAGGCGATTCAATCTGCTAAGGCTAAACTTCGGAGTCGATAAGATGCGAATTCGACAGATCGTTGCTGTAGCGTCTCTGGGTCTGCTTGTGCTCTCCGGGTGCGGTCGAAGTGGTCATCCTGTGGCGCCGATCACGATTGAGCCCTCACCGCCGACCGATCTGACGTCTCTTGTGCGAAGCCGCGCGGTGGTCCTTACCTGGACCAGGCCGACGACCAATATCGATGGGACCCCATTGCAATATCTGGCTGCCTTCAGGATCTCCCGGTGGCAGACGGCTTCTCAGCCCTCTACCCCATCGGTCATCGCCACCGTCAAGGTTGAGAAACCGGAGAACGCAGTCGTATCCGGTCATCGCTATGCCTTTACCGATCGTCAGGTAGTCATGGGGACCAGGTATACCTATGTTGTCGAGTCGGTGAGCCGACGAGGGGTCGTTGGGCCACCCTCAGCAGAAGCGACCGCCCTTGCCACTGTCGAGATTGAGGCCCCATCCGCCCTGCGCGCAGAGGCCGGTGAACGAGCGATCCGGCTCTCCTGGATTGCGCCGACCCGGCGAGCCGATGCAAGTCCGCTGGCCGTGGTCCCCAGGTATAACATCTACCGGGGCACCAGCTCAGGCCGATACGATCCCTCTCCGATCAATCGAGAGCCCGTCCAGGGCACGCAGTTCCAGGATGCGGATCTGGTCAACGATCAGACGTACTACTACCGCGTGGCAGCGGTAGAAAGCCAGGAGCCGCCATGGCAGGAAGGGTTACAGTCCGGCGAGCTGAGCGCCGCTCCGGTTGACCTTACGCCTCCAGCCCCTCCGCGAGGCGTACGGGCGATTGCCGGACCTGGCCTGGTCGTCTCACTGAGTTGGGAGTTTAACCGGGAATCGGATTTGCGCGGGTATCTTGTCTATCGAAGCGATGGTGCGGGACGCCTTCCACAACGACTGACAGAATCCCCGCTGAAGTCGCCCACCATGACCGATCAATCGGTCCGATCAGGCGGTCGGTACCGCTACACCGTGACGGCCGTTGATGCCTCTGCCAGGCACAACGAAAGCGCGGCCTCGGAGGCCGTCGAGATCCGCGTCCCATAGAGAAATGGATCCTTCTTACTCAAAGGTTGTGCGGTATAATGTGGCAGGAATCGATGGCGTGAGCCTGAGGGCCTAGCGGTTGACGACGATCCTTAGTAAGACACAGATTGACCGGCTTGGGGATCGTTTGCGAGAAGGTTCTACTGGAGAGGCTGATCTGCGATTGCTCGATGAGTATCGACGATCGTTTGGCGACGCGTACGAAACCGTGATCCGAACCATCCGTGATACACTCCATCTGGAACCCACGGGAAGGCCTGCCAAGTCCACAAGCTCGATCGTAGAGAAACTGGGTCGCGAAACCATCCGACTGAGCCAGCTCCAGGATATTGCGGGGTGCCGGATAGTCTTAGCCAACGTGACGGAGCAAGAGAGCGTCGTTGCGTCATTCTGCGCTCTATTTCCTGAAGCAGACGTAGTTGACCGTCGGGCGAATCCCAGCCACGGATACCGAGCGGTCCATGTTGTCGCCAGGATCTCCGGGAAGTTGATCGAGATCCAGGTGCGGAGCCCGTTGCAGCACCTATGGGCAGAGTTGTCAGAGAAATACTCTGACATCATCGACCCAAGCATAAAATATGGCGGTGGCGAGGACCACACCAGACAAATGCTTACGCAAACGTCTGAGCTCGTGGCAGAAATCGAAAAGGCTGAGATCGTCGTGATGGCGAGCCTACTAAAACAGGATCTGAGTGAACAGCAGGCGGTGGTGCTACAAGAAGCTCGGATACGAATAGTACAGATTAAAGAGCAGGTTAAAGAGGCCTTCGTCAGCCACCTCAATCAGATAGTCCGTGGATCCGAGAACCAGAAGGGGCAGAAGGGATGATTTTTTTAATTGAATACGACCGACCTGATGGTCGGATCGTCACCTTTACAACTTTCAAAGACACTGAGCGACTTAACGCTGAAAAGTCACGGCTTGACCTTGAGTTAGACCTGAACCGCCGAGAAGTTGATCACGAAGTGGTCATACTGGAGGCGGAGAGTGAAGAGGCGCTACGGCGGACACATCGGCGCTACTTCGAAGATGCAAGGTCGATTGTGACATCTGCCAGCGCCGGCAACGGATAGTAAGGGCACGCCCCATTGAACGGCTTCATGCGTGCGCTATAGCCTTTTCTCGTCCCACTTGGTGCTTCAGACCGTTTGGCTTCAAGCCTATGTCCCGCATCGCTACACAGTCACTGTCATCGATGCCTCCTTCCGACGCAATGAGAGCACTACCTCGGCGACCATCGAGGTCCGCGTTCCCTAAAGCATCTCTCATTGCCGACTACCGAGTTGGGAAAGAGGGCGCCGACGTATTCCTCTCACTGAAATCGAGCCGTCGCAATTGCTTGCAGGCTCTCTTCCTTGTGCATCCGCTCGTCATGCCCTATCTGGCGTAATGTGTCCGCTACGTTCTCAAAGGAGGCGTAGTCCTCCTCCAAGAGACTCTTGAAAGGCTCTGACTCGAACTGAGGATGTTCCGCCACAAATTCCATATATTCGTGCTCGGCATGATCTTCAAACTGGGCGTTGAGCAGATAACTCCACGATGGCTTGATGACGTAGAGGATCCAACTGATCTGGTAGTAGAGGAAGGCGATCACTTGGGGTATGACGCGATAGAGGAGAATGTTTTCCTTAATACCGCGGGTGTGGGTGAGTTCCTCCAGTATAAGCAAGTGCCACGTCTCGTTATCTTGAGCGTCGCGGGCCTCCTTGACCCTCTCGAAGACCCGACGGGCAAACGCGCGATCTGCATACATGTGGGTAATGGCGATATAGGCGACGTTCTCCCATGACTGATACGGGGCGCGGGCGATCAGCTCTAACACCTTGAACTTACTGAACGTCTTTTTGCGACCATATACAAGATCCATCGTCATAAAGAGAAGGCGGGCGAAGATACCGTACCGCATCCTCGGAGAGCTGAGTGTCACCTGCTGCGCTTGACGGCGTTGTTCGGCGGTTAATCTCTTTAGCTGCGAACCCATAGTACGTCCTCTGTTGGTATGTGGTGATATTCGCCAATCGAAGTAGCGTGTCCGCAGAAATCATCTCACTATCCTTCCTATAGCGCAAGAGCCTCCAGACCACGCCGGTCTATCTTGAACGCATGCATAATGGATGTTGAGACGCTCTGTTGGCTGGATATCCTCTATGGGTGAGAGGGCGCGCCGAGTGAACGGCGCAGCGAAGGATGTGCGGACTACGGGGGTGTAACCTACATGCCCATGGAGTGGACACGGCGTATTTTCAACAAGTCAATTCTGATAGCCCCTTAATCGCCGGAGAGATGCCAAAACGCCTCGTTAATCCACCTGATGGCCCGTTAGGAACATCGCCTTTTCCAGGGCAGTAAAGAACGTTCGGTAGGGCTCGGGATCCGTCACGGGCTCGAGATTATATTGGGCATTGGCCCGGACAATGAGCTGGGTCTCGCCGCGAGGCCGGACACTTACCGTCATCCTCACCTGGTATCCGGCAAGCTTGGTCCCGGTCACCGTTCCCAGCGCCAGATCGGCCTGGTCTATGATGAAGCCGAGGTCCTGAAGGAGGGAGATGGCGGTGCGGAGGGTCTGCGCCTTGTCTGTCGTGTCGAAGGCTCGGCTCTGGATACTTCGCAGCCTTACCTGACTTTCATCGCTATCCAGAAGCCTCGACTGAGTGGTGGCACACCCCGTCCCCAGGATGAGGATGAACAGAAGACCCAGCAACCCTTTAGAGCACGTCAACTTTTTCATAATTGATGCGCCTCCAGAAAGACCGCCTTAGAGAGTTTGGAGAAAAACTCCTGGTAGATCTCGGGGTCGTTCAACTGCTCTCGCTTGCTAATCTGCTTATGGGTATTCCAGACGATGCGTTGAAAGGTCACCCGAACGGCCGTGCTCTTGCCGTCCCCCAATGGCTGGGTCACCACCGATACCCGCATCTTCTGCGTTTCATCGTAGGGCACATTCTGCTGAGCCAGGATGCTGAGCAGGACGGCCAGGACCACCTGACCCGCTTCGACGGCGCTCCGGTCCTTCGAGGCTGTGATCACGCCCAGGCTGGTTACGCTTTTATTGAGAGTAAACCCAAGGTCCTGGAGGAGGGCGGCGGAGGTGGACAGCAGCTTCGCCTCATCCTCAGTCTCAAATCGCCGGGTCTGGAGTTGACGCTCCTTAAGGCTTTCCGGCGAAAGCTGTAGTATGTCCTGAGGAATGGAGGCGCATCCAGCCAAGATGCCGGCGAGGACCAACGATAGCGCCTTGACTGTGCGCGCCATGTCCGTGGCTTTCCGTTAGAAGCGAGTTGCGTGGTAGGCGAAGTCACGAACCTTTTTTTGTTCATCGAACTTGATGATGACCGTGAGCGTCTGCTGACTCGTCGAGCTCGAGTACCCGTACGGGATAACGAATACGAGGGTCAGCAGTCCTCCGACATATCCGGAATTGGCGCTTGTGGTGGCAATCTTGTCGTAGATCCAGACCTCACGCCGCAATTCGTCGGTCGTGACCACGTTGGGCGAGCCCAGCACCTGCGCGACCTCTGCGCCGCTCATGCCGACCCGGATCTCCTTCTGCACCTGGCCGACTGTCAGCCTCTCATCGGGACCGACCGGGGCCGTCTGGCATCCGACGAGCGCAAGCAACGTCAAAAGGATCATGGGCAGCAAAAGGTTCCAACTCCTTTTCATGGCCTACCTCCTTCCTGGCTTGATGCTCGGATGTCGTCAGGTGTCTTTCAGAATGTACCTTTTCTATCACAAGCCCCCGTTAGCGTCAATGTGCGCTTTCGTATGGGGTGCACGACATAAAAGTGAGGCTGCTTAGGGAGTTGCGGTGGGATGGAGCTTGGGGTATAATTCTGACAGTTTAGTTAACTGTCAGAAAGGAGGCCCCATGGAATCATCCACTCCGCCGATTGATGAACTCTCAAGACAACGTGATGCACTGCGGGCGCAACTCGTATCCGTAGGGGATATGCGGCCCGGCTCTCTGGTAGCGCGCTATCGCAAGTGTGGCAAGCCCTCCTGCCGATGTGCGGGTCAGGGCGAGCGAGGGCATGGTCCCAGCTGGTCCTTGACCCATGCGGTGGATGGCAAGACCCGGACCAAGATTATCCCGACTGCGGCGGTACCGCGGGCCCAGGAGCAGATTGCAGAATATCGTCGGTTTCGTCGCCTGATCCGTGCGCTGGTTGAGGTCAGCGAGAAGGTGTGTAACGATCAACTGCAATCCCCCCAGGCAGCCGAACCCTCGGCGGCCAAAAAGGGGGCTTCAAAAGCGCCTTCGCGACCGAGATCGAAGCCGAGGTCGAAGCGCTGATCGGTCCGGGCACAGCCGAGGGGATCGACTTCGAGGCGATCGAGACGGCGGCACGCCGACAGGCGCTGGGGATCGCCTGTCGGGCGGTGGAGAGGCGCCTCAACGCCGACGAATCCGACCACATTGATCCCACGCTGCCGTGTGGATGTGGTGGAGTGGCCCGTGCTGCCGGCCGGCACGCCAAGACGATCACTACGGCGCTGGGCGAGATGACCCTTTTGCGCGCCTACTATCACTGCGCCGGCTGTCAGAGCGGCTTTTTCCCGCGCGATCGGACGCTGGGGATCGTCGACGCGTCGCTATCGCCCGCCGTCACGCGGATGACGGGCTTGGTCGGCGCGATGGTCAGCTTCGAGGAAGGCCGGGAACTGCTCGGGGAACTAGCCGGTGTCTGCATCACCACCAAGCAGGTGGAGCGGGCGGCCGAAGCGCTCGGGGCCGAGATTGCCGACGACGAGCGGCGACACGTTGCTCCCCTCATCGATTCGGAGATCCCGCCCACGCTCTACCTGGGGATGGACGGCACGGGCGTGCCGATACGCCGGCAGGAACTGGTGGGACGTGCAGGCAAGCAGACCGACGGGTCGGCGAAGACACGGGAGGTCAAGCTCTGTACGGTCTGGAGCGCCGAAGGGCGGGCCGCCGATGGAACCCCGATGCGGGATAAGGGATCGGTCACGTACTCAGCGGCGATTGAGAGTGCGGCGCAACGGGATATCGACGAGCAGCCCAGCGCGTTTGCGGCGCGGGTCGAGCGTGAAGCGACGCGACGCGGCTTCGAACGGGCCGGCCGACGGGCCATTCTCGGTGATGGAGCTCCCTGGATTTGGAACATGGCCGACGAGTATTTCCCCGACGCCGTCCAGATCGTCGATCTCTTCCATGCCAAGCAGCATCTGAGTGACGTGGGCAAGGCGATCTACGGGCCGACGAGCGAGTTAGCCAGGCTGTGGGGGCGGCAACGCCACGACGAACTCGACGAAGGTCGGCTCGACACGCTGCTACAAGCGCTACGCACCCACACTGCAACGCACGACGAGGCCAGGAAGTGCGTGGATTACGTCGAGCGGAATCGAGACCGCATGCGCTACCCCGAGTTTCAGGCCCAAGGGCTCTGCACGTCGACCGGTGTCGTGGAAGCGGGCTGCAAGGTCGTTTTGACAACGTAAAAAGAGCCCACCGTGATAAAGCAAAAAGAACCCACCCCGGTTCAGTAGTCGTTGGGCCTGTGGGAGGCACGGTCCCCAGGCCGTAAGCCTGCTGCCTGCTGCCT
>Ga0082335_1002294_pt1 | contig 36364 bp, 16 predicted proteins | sample Subgrocontami58m_FD_72375 | JGI IMG/M metagenome (GOLD analysis project Ga0082335, IMG submission 72375) | Subsurface groundwater microbial communities from S. Glens Falls, New York, USA - GMW37 contaminated, 5.8 m (SPADES assembly) (version 2) ... | reverse complement strand
TTAGAGGATCTGTAGGCAATGTGGGATTAGTAGTAGCAGGAAATGGCAATGTGGGTATTGGTACTACTGCACCGGGCGCAGGATTACAATTGACCACCAATGGTTTGATTGGTTACACAGGCAATGTCTATGGCCCTGCATCAGGCTTGGCAGTTTCAGGTAATGTGGGAATTGGTGTTACTACGGCTAATTCCGTCTTGGCAGTTGCAGGTAACGGAGTTTTTGGAGCAGGATTTGCAGGCATGTCTGCTACTACCAACGGATTATTAATTGAAGGTTCTGTTGGCATAGGCATCTCTGTCCCCTCCCAAACTTTCCAGATTGGCACAGGCAGTAATGCTTTAGTATTTACTTCCGGAGGAAACCTGGGAGTGGGTACTACTACCCCATCACAAGCATTAGAAGTAATTGGTACAGCCAGGATCAGAGGGGCTGTTGGCAACAACGGATTAACAGTAGGCTCCAATGGCAATGTTGGTATTGGTACTACTGCTCCGGGTGCAACCGTACAAAATACAGGCAATGAACTGATTGGCTACACAGGCAATGTCTATGGCCCTGCATCAGGCTTGGCAGTATCAGGTAACATTGGAGCTGGTACAACTTCACCGGCCGCAGCCGTACACTCCATAGGCTCTACTACTGCCAATTCTCAAGTATTTGCAGGTATATTTGAGGGTGGTAATGTTGGAATAGGTACTTCAGCACCGAACGCTTTATTAGTAATCGGTCACGCTTCTACTGCCACCAGCAGAACCTATATTGATTTAGTAGGTAATGTTGGCATTGGTACTTCTACAACAGGATCTAATTTATTGACTGTGGGTACAACTTCCACAGGCCAGTTTAGAGTTTCATCAACTGGTAATGTAGGTATAGGTACTACTTATGCAGATACCGGTTATAAGCTTGATGTGGGAGGAGCAGTAAGAGCCACAGGATATTTTGGTAACTGTGGAACTCCAACTTATACAGGAAACTGTAACCAGGACGTTGCTGAAATATATGATGCATCCGAAGATGTGGCGCCGGGGGATTTGCTGGCTGTAAATACGCAGAACCAAAGACAGGTTATGAAATCACAGGGTGCGTATGACGGCAAGGTGATGGGTATAGTATCAACTGCCCCTGGTTTGCTGTTGGGTCTTAACGGATCTGATGTAGCTTTGGGCGCGGAAGCAAGTGGTTATCCGGAAAAAGCCGATCCCAGAAAGCCTGCTGTAGCCTTGAATGGAAAGGTGCCGGTTAAAGCATCAACAGAAAATGGAGCTATCAAAGCAGGAGATTATCTAACTGCCTCATCAATCTCCGGTGTGGCCATGAAAGCAACCAAGGCAGGATTGGTGGTAGGCCAGGCATTAGAGAGCTATGACAACGCAGGAGTAGGGAAAATATTAGTCTTTGTCAGGCTTGGGTACTTTAATGGAACTAGCCTGGCGGATGTGGTTGGACAGGCAGTCCGGGGTGAGACTGCAAGCTTCTCGCAAATGATCTTGGCAAGGCTGCTGGCGGAAAAGCAGGCAACTCTGGTGGCTAAAAATGCTTCAGAACTATTAACAGATAGAATAGCAGCAGGAGTAGCGATTATTACGCCGGAGCTGACAGCAGATAATGTAATAGTAGGCCTAATCAGGCCGGCAGAAGGAAAGAATTTGAATCTGTCTCTGACATCGGCGCAAGTATTCAATATAACTAATGAGGCAAATGAACCGGTGATTACCTTTAATGATAAGGGTGATGCTACTTTCAAGGGCGATGTGGTGGCGAGAAGTATCACAGCAAATACAATTACAGGACTGCGGGTCTTAACTGACGAAGTAGTAACCAATAAAATAAGCGCCTTGCTGGATGCTTACAAAGCAAAAAATGCTACAGATTCATCAACAGCAGTGGCAGGAGTTGCAACCAGCACTCAACCGGCCATTGATACCAGCGCTTTGGTTTCTCTAAACAAAGACGGCGGTATCACCATTGGCGGCTCGGCAGAATTCAAAGGACAATCATTGTTTGCCAAAATCGTAGAGTTTGTCTCCGATGTAATCCTAAAGGGTAATGTCACATTCATGGGTAGAATCTTTCTGCCAAAAGACTCTGTTGGCACGGCAATGATTCAAGCAGGTGCAGATTCGGTGACAGTTCCCTTTGCCACAAGTTACGGCAGTGCACCCACCGTTAATGTAACCCCAACCATGTACTCCGGTAATGACGGTGCAGGAAACTCTATCTTAACAGGTGATGTCAGATTTGTAGTTCAGGGTTTGTCAGGATCAGGTTTCACCATTAAATTAAACAAAGCAACTCCTGCTGACATGGTCTTCTCATGGACAGCTTTGGCTCAAGGCGGTAACCAGTTCACATCTACTACTCCGGCTGCTCCATCTGCTCCTGCAAGTGCACCGGCAGCTACACCTTTGTCTTCTCCAACCCCAGCTCCGAGTCCAACTTCAACACCGGTGCCTAGCGTAACGCCTGCACCAACACCTGCTGAAGCAACAAGTAGTGCTGTAAATGGACAATGAATTCAAGAAATTAAATGTGTTTTCTGCGTATTCTAAAGACAAAAATCTTTTGGCGATATTAATTATAGTAGTGGTGGTGGCTCTGGCAGGAGCAGGCTTTCTTTATTTCCAGTATCAAAATACTGCTGCCGAACTTAAAAAAGTTAAAAGCCAGGTTAGTTCACAGGCAGGGATACCCGGTAAACAGGATGAGGCTAAAAAGTTCGTGACAGAAATCGGGAAAATCGCCAAACTTCCGGATGAAACCCCGAGCATCGCTACTATTACCGACGCTTCCAAGTTAAAAGAAGAGCCTTTTTTGAAAGATGCCAAAAATGGGGATGTTTTGTTGGTTTTTAGCAAATCCGGCAAAGTGATTCTCTATGATCCTGTTAATAAAAAAATTGTTAACATGACTACTCTTTCTACAGAAAACTCATTCTCCCAGGCATATAAAGTTGCCATCAGAAATGGGACTAAAACCACGGGTTTGACCAATAAAACTGAAGATGAACTAAAAAAGGTTATGGGAGTAGTTAATGTGGTAGCCAGAGAAAATGCGTCCAAAGACACTTATGAAAAAACTACAGTATCGATTCTAAATCCTAAAGCCGCTGATTTTGCCCAAAGTATTGCCAAAGCTTTAAATGCGCAAGTGGCAGATTTGCCGGCCGGTGAGAGTAAGTTGACAGAAGCAGATATCATTATTATCATTGGTAAAGATAGAATTTGACAGTTGACAGGCAAATTTCATTTGTGGTAAACTCCAATTTAGTGTTAAATCACTTTATGAGAAACAATGCACCATTAACTTAACTTCTTTGCGCTTAAGGTCTTCCTTGGTGCAGGAAGACAAGCTTTAAGCATTGCATCCCTCAATTTAGAAATTCAATTGGATCTTGAGCTGGGCCCGTAGTTCAGCTGGTAGAACGCCTCATTTGCAATGAGAAGGTAAGCGGTTCGAGTCCGCTCGGGTCCACCCGCCTCGCCCGACGAGCGTGCGAGTCGAGGCGGGCTTTGCACTTTGAAATGTGAATACGATTATAAATGTGAAGGCTAAATTAAAATAGCAAAAAATACTCAACATTAATGCATACGGTGGATGCCTTGGTCGAAAGTACCGATGAAGGACGCAACAGACTGCGATAAGCTTCGGGGAGCTGTCAATAAGCTTTGATCCGAAGATTTCCGAATAAGATAACTACCCCGTACCATACGGTACAGGGATTTCTTACTGAATTCATAGGTAAGAGAAGGGTACGCGCCGAACTGAAACATCTAATTAAGCGCAGGAAAATAAATCAACAGAGATTCCCCAAGTAGCGGCGAGCGAAAAGGGAACAGCCTAAACCCGCCTCTCAAGCGTAAGCGAGAGGGCGTGGGTGTTGCGGGATCTGCGATATGGCATCAGTTTTGGATAGCTGAACAGATTGGAAAGTCTGACCAAAGTAAGTGATAGTCTTGTAAGCGAAATCTAAAACTGGCCTAGCAGACACCCAAGTAACACAGGACACGTGTAATCCTGTGTGAATCAGGGACGACCTCGTTCTAAGGCTAAATATACTTTCGGACCGATAGTGAACTAGTACCGTGAGGGAAAGGTGAAAAGAAGGGCGGAATGCCCTGTGAAATAGTACCTGAAACCGTATGTTGACAAGCAGAGAAAGTTGGGAGTAATCCTGACGATCTCGTGCCTATTGAAGAATGAACCGGTGAGTTATCGTATCCATCTTGTTTAACCCCGCTAAGCGGGGGAAGGCGTAGTGAAAGCAAGGGTTAATAGCCCGTATGGTGGATGCGATAGACCCGAAACCGAGTGAGCTAACCATGCCCAGGGTGAAGTCTGGCTAACGCCGGATGGAGGCCCGAACCCTTTTCTGTAGCAATAGATTGGGATGAGGTGTGGTTAGAGGTGATATGCCAAACGAACTCGGAGATAGCTGGTTCTCCTCGAAATATATCTAGGTATAGCCTGTCCGATGACAACTGGGGGTAGAGCACTGGATCGGTTTTCCCGAGCAATCGGGAGGATCGAATCAAACTCCGAATACCAGATTGCAATATCGGATGGAGTCAGTCCAATCCGGCTAAGCGGAGAGGGCAAAAGGGAAACATCCCAGATCATTAGCTAAGGTCCCTAAATAAAGTTTAAGTGTTAAAGGAAGTCAAGTACCTTATACAGCCAGGAAGTTGGCTTAGAAGCAGCCATCTTTTAAAGAAAGCGTAACAGCTCGCTGGTCTATTATGGTATTTGGCGCCGACAATGAACCGGGGCTAAAATTTTTACCGAAGCTATGGATTTACGCGCAAGCGTAAGTGGTAGAGGAGCGTACCGCACTTAGTGAAGCTGTGCCGTAAGGCATGGTGGAAAGTGCGGCAGTGAGAATGCCGGTATGAGTAGCGAAAGTCCGATGAAAAATCGGACCGCCGAATGCCCAAGGTTTCCGTTTCAATGTTAATCAGAGACGGGTTAATCGGTCCTAAGGTCAGTCCGCCGCAAGGCGGGGTAGCCGATGGATAACAGGTTAAAATTCCTGTATTTGTTTATGTTTGACAAGTTGAAACTCAATTTATTGAGTGTAGAGCCTATAAGGGGGGACAAAGTGGAATTTTCTATTTTCAGGAAAATCCCCGTGTAGGAAACATAAATAAACCGTACCACAAACCGACACAGGTGGGCGAGTTGAGTATACAAAGGCGATCGGGATAACTATCCTTAAGGAACTCGGCAACGAAAGCTGGACGTAAGCTATGCGAGATGTCCTTCCCCCGTTGCGTAAAGCTATGGGGGACGCAGCAAAAGACGCTGAGCGACTGTTTAACAAAAACACAGGTCCCTGCTAATCCGAAAGGAGATGTATAGGGGCTGATACCTGCCCAGTGCCAGTAATTTACTGTCTCCGCTGACTCCTTCCGCAAGGTTGGATGAGGTGGGGGCCTAAGATCTGGTGAACGGCAGCAGTAACTATGAGAAATTGTAGTTGTAAAACAGAGCTATATGCTGGAAGACCTGAGAATCCTAAACTAGTTATTGACTTTGGGTTAGTTTCGGATAATACTGAAATTAATGTCCAAAATAATAACTGAAAATGTTTTAGGTGCAGATAATCAGCAGGAAAGGCCTCAAGAAGAATGGTTAAATAATATTCCACAGGAATTAGGTTACTATAAGGCAAAAACCTGACTACCGTTTAAAATGGCAGGTAGTATTAAGTTTCAATGTTTCTCAAAGAGACTTAACTAACTTACTAACCCTAAAAGAAGTTTTAGGATGTGGAATAATCAAAAAACGAAAAGATGGAGTTTATTCATTAGATATTACTACTCCATCTAATGTTATTTTGAGAGTAATACCATTTTTTAGAAAATTTCCTTTTAGATCAGAAAAAGCAGTTAAAAATTTTGCAATTTTTTGCAAAATTGCCGCTTTAATGAACTTAGGAAACCATAGAAATATAGCAGGTTTAAAAGAAATTCTTGCTTTAAGGGAAACCCTGAATATAGGAAAGGGTAGAACAAGAAAATATTCAGAATCTGATGTACTAAAAACTCTTCTTGAGGAATCCTCAGAGACTATACGCTCTGGTCCGATATAATATCGGATATGATATAGTCCGACCTCATGGGCGATCATGAGAGACGTAAGCAATCGTCTATATAACAATGTGAACTGTTCCATGGTAGCGAAGTTCCTTGTCTGGTGAGTTCAGACCCGCACGAAAGGTAAAACGACTTAGCGACTGTCTTGAGGATAGACCCGGCGAAATTGCAATGGCTGTGAAGATGCGGCCTTCCCATACTTGGACAAAAAGACCCCGTGGAGCTTTACTGTAGCTTGACCCTGATTTAAAGTTAAAATTGTGTAGCGTAGGAGGGATGGTGCACCATACGGTGCGCCAGACAATGAAACACCTCTCTTTTTTGAATTTAAATCTAACCGTAACCCTTATAAAAACAGGGCATGGAACAAGGTCTGGCGGGCAGTTTAACTGGGGCGGTTCGCTCCAAAAGAGTAACGGAGCGGTACAAAGGTACACTTAAGTCGTAAGGAAATCGACTGTTAAGCGTAAAGGTATAAAGTGTGCTTGATAGCAAGACTTACAAGTCGAGCTAGTGCGAAAGCAGGTCTTAATGATCCCCCGCCACCTCGAGGGAGGGGTGGGGCTTATCGGATAAAAGCTACCCCGGGGATAACAGGCTAGTCTTGCCCTACAGTCCACAAGGACGGCAAGGTTCGGCACCTCGATCAACCTATAGTGAAATAGGTATGTCGCCTAGAGAAGCGATTCTCTATGGAAAAATTCAGCTCATATCGGTGAAACCCTACTTGACTTTTCGCATTACTTTCGGGTAATGTGGAGTTAAGGGGCAATACCGAGGGAAGTCCGAGAATTAATAATGCAAACACTCATTCTTCAGAAATATAAAGATAGTTTGAAATTAAATCAAACTCAAATTTCTGTTTTGATTGGTTCTATGTTAGGAGATGGCACGATGAGAGTAGGTAAAAATGCTCTTAATGCCAATTTGAAAATAGAACAAGGATTAAAACAAAAGGATTATGTTTTCTGGAAGTATGAAGTGTTTAAGGAATGGGTTACGACCCCACCTAAATTGAGCATGCGGTACGATGAAAATCGAACTCCTTATGCGAAATCTTGGTGGTTTAGGACTATTCGTCATCCAAAGCTAACTTTATTCCATAAAATGTTTTACAAATACGGAATAAAGATTGTCCCAAAGAACATAGCGGATCTTTTAGACCCACTTGCTTTGGCAGCTTGGATTATGGATGATGGTAGCTTAAATAAAAATAGAATTGATATAAGCACCTATTCTTTTAAGTTGGAGGAAATAAAATTACTTCAAAAAGCACTTTTAAAAAGATTTGCTTTAGAAAGTAACTTTTATCAGGATAGAGATAAAGGTTTGAGAATGTATTTTCGAAAAACGGAAACGCAAAAACTAGTATCCTTAATCTCTCCTTATATTATTCCTAACTTGGCATATAAAATTCTTGTGACCCCGTAACGACTGATTCATTCGCCAACTGGCGGATGATGAGATATGAAGTATTCATATCACACGCTGAGCGCTCCGATATTACATCGGAGATGATGGTATAGTCTATGCCTCTAGTAATAGAGGGAGAACCATGGTCGGCTCATCACAGCGCGGGGCTGAAGCAGGTCCCAAGCGTCTGGCTGTTCGCCAGTTAAAGTGGTACGCGAGCTGGGTTCAGAGCGTCGTAAGACAGCTCGGACTCTATCCAGTATGGGCGTTTTGATACTTGAAGGGAGTTGTCTCTAGTACGAGAGGACCGAGACGAGGGAACCTCTAGTGTGCCGGTTGTATGTTGAATGCAACGCCGGGTAGCTACGTTCCTAACTGATAAGCGCTGAAAGCATCTAAGCACGAAGCAGGCCCTAAGATGAGGTATCTTTTAAGACCCGTCGTAGACTACGACGTTAATAGGTTGGCGGTGTAAGTGCTGCAAGGCATTTAGCCTACCAATACTAATGGTCATCGTTGAGATTTTTTGCCTAAAGTCTTCCAAATCGTATTCACATTTTGAAGCGCAAACATAAGTCTAATTTGACTTATTGGTCTTATATGTCTTATACTTTAGTCCTCGGTGGTTTACAGATGAGTGGTCCGACCTGATCCCATCCCGAACTCAGTAGTCAAACGCTCAATCAGGGACGATAATGTATTCGCAAGGATATGTGAAAATACCCCACTGCCGGGATTTTAAAAGAAAGTCAGGTGAAAATGAATGGCAAAAACTATGGAGGAGCTTTTGGCTTCTCAACCCAAATTAATTACTCTTTATAGAGGCCAGGAAGTTGAAGGCGAAATTGTTGCCAAAAACGAACGGGAGCTTATTTTGGATCTGGGAGCTAAAGCAGAAGGTGTTATCTCTGTGCGTGATATTCCTTCTTCAAAACAGGATTCCTTAAAAATAGGGGATAAAATTAAAGCATTTGTGATAGTAGTAGAAAATGAATCATCCCAAGCAGTGCTTTCTTTTAATCCGGCTGTTGAAACAAAAAATATTAGAGGTTTTAAAGGATCTAACTGGAGTAAATTTATTACTGCTCAAAATCAAAAAAGTAAGTTAAGTGGAAGAGTTATTGAGGTTAATAAGGGTGGTTTAATAATTGAAGTTACTGGGGTGCGTGGTTTTCTGCCCAATTCACAGGTGGGATTTGAGCTTCTTAATAAAGCCAGCAAAGGAATGGAGGGTTTGATTGGCCAGGATATTTCTGTTGCAGTTATAGAAATTGATGCCTTAAATAATAAATTGATCTTTAGTCAAAGAGGTAAGCTGGAGGATATGGTTTTAAAGCAATTGGAAGGCTTTAAAAACAACCAAAAAGTATCTGCCAGGGTGGTTTGCATACTTCCTTTTGGCTTGGTGGTATCAACAGAGGAAGTAGAGGGTATGGTTTATATTTCGGATGTTTCCTGGGATAAAATAGATGATCTAAATTCTCTTTTTAAGGTTGGTCAGGAGATTGAGGCTGTGGTTTTGGATGTGGATAAAGAATTGGGCAGGGTTAATTTGTCAATGAAACAGCTGGCAGAAGATCCTTTTACCAAAGCAGCTGCGCAATTTGCTCCTGATGAAACAGTTAAGGCTGAAGTAACAACGGTTTCAGAGACAGGAGTATTTTTTAAGTTGGCAGGTGAAGTTGAAGGTTTTTTACCCGCTGCCAAAATAGATCCTGACACAAAATATGAAACAGGCAAGACTTTAACCATGCTGGTGGATAGTGTTGATGCAAGAAGGCGCAAAATCAACCTGGCGCCATTTGTGACTTCAACAGCAGGACTGATATACAAATAGTATAAAGTATTATGTATAGTGTATAGTGGGAAAGCACAACCCCCTTTATACTTTATACACTATACTCTATACTTTACTGCATGCCAAGAACTCACTCCATTTATATCTGCCAGCAATGCGGATATCAGTCTTCTCAATATCTGGGAAAATGTCCGCAGTGTGATAGCTGGAATTCATTGGTTGAGGAGATAGAGTCCACTACGCCCCCCAAGGGTGGGCTTCGCGGACCAAGGGCAGAAATAATAGATTTGTCAAAAATACAAATAAACGATTATAAAAAATTAACAACTAAAATAGAGGAGTTTGACAGGTGTTTGGGGGGAGGGGTTGTTTTAGGTTCGATAAACCTGATTTCCGGCGATCCCGGCATTGGTAAATCCACGCTCCTGACGCAACTGGCATTAAACATAGAAAACACGCTTTATGTGGCCGGGGAAGAATCTGCCCAGCAGATTAAATTGCGGACAGATAGAATTAAACCTAATGTTAAACTTTTGGTATTAAACGAGACAGATGTTGATATGATCATAACAACTATTACTCAAATAAAGCCTGTCCTGGTTATTATTGATTCGATCCAAACTCTGGAAACTCAAGATTTGGAGTCAATTGCAGGTTCAATTGGCCAAGTCAGGGAATGCGCTCAACGGTTGCAGAAAATTGCCAAACAAACCCATATCCCCATATTTCTGGTTGGACATGTGACTAAAGAGGGTGCTATTGCCGGGCCTAAAGCACTGGAACATATGGTTGATGTGGTTTTATCCCTTGAGGGCGACTTAACAACGCAATTTAGGATTTTGCGGAGTAACAAAAACAGGTTTGGCCCAACAGATGAGGTTGGAATATTTGAGATGGATGATTACGGTATGAAAGAGGTGCAAAATCCCTCCAAAATATTCCTGGATTCCGCCAGCCGGCGGATAAATGCCCCGGGTTCCGCGGTGGCGGCTATCTTAACAGGACTGCGGCCAATACTGGTGGAAATTCAGGCTTTGGTTACCAGGTCAAGTTTGCCAACGCCCCGCAGGATTGGTTCGGGAATAGATAATTACCGTCTTCAGCTTCTGGTGGCTGTTTTACAAAAAAGATTGGGTTTGCCTCTTTATGACCAGGATATTTTTGTCAATGTGACAGGAGGCTTAAAAGTGGTTGAGCCTGCAGCGGATTTGGCAATTTGTCAGGCTATAATTTCTTCATTCAAAGATAAAGTTATTGCTCCTAAAACTGTTTTCATAGGCGAAGTGGGACTTTTGGGGGAAATCCGTAAAGTAAGGAGTATAGAAAAAAGAATAGATGAGGCTAAAAGATTAGGTTTTAATAAGGTTATTACTTCTCAAAATGTCAAAAGTTTAGCAGATGCGGCCCGATTGTCTATTGATTGATTTTGTGTTATTATCTTGCAATGAAGATTAATTACAAGACGGCAATTCCGGCAGCAGCTTTAATAGTGGTTTTACTTTTGACAGGCGGTTTTTTGCTCTATAAAAACCAGAACACTGCCAACAAAAATCCCCAGCAGGCAGGCCAAGACGAAGTGAAAAAAGTGGTGGAAGAAGTGAGAAAATTGATGGATCTTCCAAACGAGACGCCAACGCTTGCCACAGTGATAGATATTACCAAGCTAAAAGATCAACCTTTTTTCCAAAAAGCCAAAAACGGGGATAAGGTTTTGATCTATACCGTAGCCCAGAAAGCTATTCTTTATGATCCAACGGCCAAAAGAGTTAGAGAAGTGGGCCCGGTTAATGTGGGCAGTCCCTCCGCCCAACCCCAAGCGATTTCGCCCGCTTCGCGAGGCGAGCAAAGCGGGCCAAAAATTGCGCTTTTAAACGGCACCAAGACCTCTGGTTTGGCCAGCAAAGTGGAAGAAGAGCTTAAAAGTAAAGTTCCCGGGCTTAATGTAGTTTCCAAAGATAATGCCAAAAAAGAAAGTTACGAAAAAACAGTAGTAATAGTTTTAAATCAGCCGTTTTTGGATAGTGCCAGGAATTTGGCAAGTCTTTTGAATGCTACTCTCGCGGGTTTACCCGAAGGGGAAGAAAAACCTAAAGACGGGGATATTTTGATTATTTTGGGTAAAGACAGAACATAACTTCCCAATTTACAATTTACAATTTATAATTTACAATAATACCAGCGGGGGATTATTTAAGTGTTACCCTCCCCAGCTAAAGGATTTATCTTGTGCGTATTAAATTAATTTTTCGCCTGATTTTGGCGCTTATTTTTGCTACTAATATTGCTATTTTCTCTCAACTTATTCCGCCTTTTGCCGGGGTTAATCCATTCATCATTAGAGTGCTTTTAACTTTGGCGGCAGGGCTGATTGGTTTTGCAGTATTTCCTGAAGTGGCCAGGTATATCAGGGTAATTACCTCAACTTCTTTTAATGTTATAATCCGCCGCGTTGCTCAAGAAGTGTCAAACCAGCTTCTGCGTTTTCCCCGTCCCAACTTCCCTTTTTCCCATCCCACCCCGCAAATTGGATCAGTGGCTCTCACAAGGCCAATTATTTTGGATACATCAAGCATAATTGACGGAAGAATTCTGGAGGTAGTCAAATCAAATTTTATTTTCGGTTTGATAATGGTTCCTAAGTTTGTGTTGATAGAGCTGCAGCAAGTGGCTGACTCATCCGACGATCTAAAACGGCAAAGAGGAAGACGGGGATTTGAGATATTGGAAGAATTGAAAAAAGTTAAGGGAGCAAAAGTTGATATTTGGGATAAAGATCAATCAGGAAAATCAGTTGATGAGAAGTTAATAAACCTTGCCAAAAGCCTGCATGGCCGGATTGTAACTTGTGACTTTAACCTTAATAAAGTAGCTTCGGTTTCCAATATTTCGGTTTTAAATGTTAATGATCTGGCTAATGGCTTAAAAACAGTGGCCCTACCTGGAGAAAATCTGGAAATAAAAATAGTCCATCTGGGGAAAGACAGGGACCAGGGGATAGGGTATCTTCCGGATGGTACTATGGTGGTGGTGGCCGAAGCGGTTGATAGAATTGGCCAGACAGTGAAGATTGAAGTGACCAAAAATATCCAAATTCCTGCAGGCAGGATGATTTTTGCCCGCCTGCCGGACGGGCAGGGTAAGAAAATATAGTTTTCCACATCCCAAAATTTTCTGTTAATATCTAAAAGTATACCCCTATTTTAGCTTACTAGATCAACCTAATCCATACTTAATATCCTCCATACTAAACTACAGGTCTATGCTAAATTAATGTAGGTTATGCTATGGGTTTTTAAATACTTGACAAATAGTTTTTTTCCTGATAAAGTAATTGCATTATGTTATTTCCTTGGGTAATTCAAAAAAAAGAAAGACGGATTAAATTTAATAAAAGAACTGATCTCATAAGCGAGCAGGTGAGAAATCTTTTACAAAAAGAAGATCAGAAGTTGATTTTGATGGTTCGGGGTTAAAAAAAGAGCATTACTACCGCAGACGGACTCGAATAGCAATGCTCTTTGATTTATTTCGAAAACAACTTCAAGAGCAGATAGAAGCTGTTTTCTACTTATACAGTAAAGCAAAATTTAGGGGGTTGTCAAGACCCCAAAATAGCTTTACTTTTTGAAAATTGAATAAATTATTTCCTCAAAAGAGGGGCTTTGGATTGGGGGTTGATCTAGGGCAGGGATCAATCCCCAATCTTAAGTCTCTACAGTGGTCATTGACAAATCCTTCAACCTATAGTAGAATTTACAAACTTATGTTAAAGGAGACATTGATGAATGTGGTACATGGTCAGGAAGGTTGGTCTAGGGGAAGCACTATCCTTACATTAGGCAGCTCGCTTTTATTAGCTGCTGGATTTTACCCTTGGGAATCTGGTATACCATCGGCTGAAGATTTGTCTAAAGCGCCTACGGCTTTATCCAGAGATTTAGCAGAGGTTTTTCCAACACTAGCACCGATACCAACGCCTGCTAGATCACTTACGCGGATACTGGCAACATCTTCACAAACATCTTTACCAGAACCATCTCCAACAGCAATTTCCACGCAGATAGCAGAGCCTCCAGTGAGGCGTACAGAAAATGAGGAAAATTTACCAGATACATTTATGAGAAGAGGAATCGGAGCATGCGATCCTCTACAGGTTCAAGTGTCAGCCAGACCTGCCGGAGATTCTGTTTTCTTGATCGATGGAATACTAAATAATTTGCGCGGTTTTTCCGGATTGTTTGTGCAAACAGCAGAAGCTGGCCCTCTAGAAGTTGAGCCAAAGACTTTTGAGCAATTTATTCTATGTATACAAAAGATAGAAGAACAAAGGCCTTTTCTGACCAGCGAACAACAGGCAGGGAAGAATAACTTTAAAAGAATTGATGTCACCAAATGGAAAGCAGAAAATGTTCTTGGTTTAGACTCTATTGCTAATTGGCAAAAACGCTTGGTAGATGAAGCGAAAAAACGAGGTTATAATATCAGTCAAGCGCAAATTAATGCTTTTTTGATAGATACCAGACGAGTTGCATTTATCAATACCGCAACCGGACTTGTGCAAATGGGCCAAATAGATTCCCGCCGTCCGGAAACACTAATCTGGATAGCGGTGGATCCTGATACAAAGCAGCTGGTTTTTGCTTTGGAAAAATGTGACAATGTAGGCGTGCCGATTTCTCTGGAAACTCCTCCTACTCCAACAGCTACCCCCACCTCAACCGTCACTGGTACAGCAATTGCTACATTTACTTCTACCCCCACACCAGAACCCACAGCAACTTCTACCTCAACTGCCACAGCAATTGCTACATTTACTTCTACCCCCACACCAGAACCCACAGCAACTTCTACCTCAACTGCCACAGCAACTTCCACTTCCACAGCCACAGCCACTGCAACATCTACATCAACCAGGACGCCTACGCCAGTAAGAACACCAACACCTGCTGCAACCAATACTGCGGTACCTATGGCAACAGCTACCAGAACATTAGAAAATACTCCTACGCCAACTAAGACGCCTCATCCAACAGCTACCAGAGGGCCGCTGCCAATACCTACACCTGTTCCAATCAGCGGACTTTTATCTCTTGATACTCTTTGGAACCTAGGACCAACGCGCATAGAATTCGAAGACGGCACGATAGCTGATGTGCCGTTCGGAAGCCAGGGTTGACAGTTGACCGATAGTATGTTAGGATATGCAAGTTAAATTAGAGAACATATGTTTAAATACAAATTAATCATTAGTCTTATAAGTTTATCTTTAGCTGTTTTTGGCTTGCATTCTTTAACCTATGCTGTAAACACTCCGGAATTTTTAATCGGCAACATTATGACTGCAGGGAACCGTTCTGAACCAACCATTGATTGGGGTGATCCTATTGACGCCAGACCGGGAGCAGCAGTTGAGTTTAGGGTTTTGGCTCAAAACACTGTCCAGGACAGTACAGCCATTAATGTAAAAGTTACAGCCAGTTTACCTTCAACTCCCGCACAAATACTGGCAGCAGCAGGTACAGTATCGGCTGATAATGCCGCTTCGGTTCGCGATACAGTTGTAGTAAATGTTACAGGCGGAGAATCTCAAGGCTTTGCTTATCTTCCCGGCCATGCCAGAGTCTGCAGGGCAACTTGTGTGAATGCTCCTGATACTGTTACTTCAAGCGGGCTTGTCGTTGGAAACCTTGCTTTTGGAGAAAGCGCCCAAGTTACATTCAAAGCTTATGTTACTAATAATGCGCAACCCTCACCTTCACCTTCACCCTCTCCTTCACCAAGCCCGTCACCGAGTCCTTCCCCCAGCCCAAGTCCAAGCCCAAGTCCAAGCCCAAGCCCAAGTCCTTCGCCTTCACCTACTCCAACACCAACTCCAACACCAACTCCAACACCGGCGCCTGCAAGCGGTGGAACTACTAATACAAACACAAATACCAACACCAATTCAAATACTGTTACTGTGCAGGGCGGAACAACCAGGGAAGTGGTTAGAGAAGTCCGGGTTGGTAATGTGGGTGTAGCAACACAAGTTGCAGGAGCGAAAGAGTTGCCAAAAACCGGTTTGCCGGCTCTGGCCTGGATAGCAGCAGCCTTTATTCCAGCAGGTTTTAAGTTAAAAAGACTGGGTAAAGTTAAAGATATGGCCGGTAAAGACCCGAATTATTTATGGGAAGACAGGCAGTTTAAGACTGGGTCTTGACAGCATTCATGAAATATGGTTTACTAATAGAGGTAAACTCCTTACTATAAGTAATTTTCAATTTTTTATTTTCAATTTTTAATAAAACATATGCCTCAAGTAACTAAATCATTTAAACCAAAAGAAGAGATTTCATCAGCTGATGAGCTGGTGGGTAGTTCAGAAAAGACAGACGATAGAAGATCGATGATGGAAAATAGTACTTTGAAGATAGAGAATGGAGGATCGAATCAAGAAAATCTACCATCCACCTTCAAAAATCAATCTTCTACTTTCTATCGTCAATCGTCAAATGATTACTCCACCTCGCCTCGATTCGGCGAAGCGGGCCGGGATGTTCCAACAGAAGAAGTTTCAGGAGTTTTGGATATTATGCCGGAGGGGCATGGGTTTTTACGGCCAAAATATATACCTTCTGATCAGGATGTTTATATTTCTGCCAGCCAGATCCGCAGATTTTGGCTCCGTCCGGGAGATTTTGTAGAAGGAGCAGCCCGCCCGCCCAAAGAAACAGAAAGATATTTTGGGCTTTTGCAAGTTAATAAAGTTAATGGGGAAGACGCAGATAAATTAGTAGGCACGGATGGAAGAGCCAAGAAACGGCTCCGTTTTGAGGATTTAACTGCTATTTATCCAAACAGACATTTAAAACTGGAAACAGGTAAAACTCCTCTTTCGCAACGGGTTATAGACCTGGTAGTTCCTATTGGTTTTGGGCAGAGAGGCCTGATTGTCTCACCTCCAAAAGCCGGTAAAACTACTATTTTAAAAGATATTGCCGCAGGTATTACCAAAAACCATCCTGATGTAGTGTTAATGGCAGTTTTAGTGGGAGAGCGGCCGGAGGAAGTTACGGATTTGTCGCGCTCCATCAAAGGAGATGTGATTGCCAGTAATTTTGACGAACCGGCAGAAAACCAGACTGCAGCAGCAGAAGTAGCTTTGGAGCGGGCCAAAAGACTGGTGGAGAGCGGGAAAGATGTGGTTATTTTGCTTGATTCTATTACCCGTTTAGGCAGGGCTTACAACTTATCTGTCCCGCCATCAGGGAGAACCTTATCCGGAGGTTTTGATCCGGTAGCCTTGTATCCCCCAAAGCATTTCTTCGGAGCAGCCAGAAACTGTGAACAGGGCGGTAGTTTAACTATTATTGGTACAGCCCTGGTTGATACAGGATCCCGCATGGATGATTTGATTTATGAAGAATTTAAAGGTACTGGTAATATGGAGCTTCATTTGGATAGAAAGCTGGCTGAACGCCGGACATATCCTGCTATTGACATTGAAGGCTCGGGCACCAGACAGGAACAGCTTTTATTTGCAGAAGAGTATTATAAAATGATGATTATTATGAGGAGGATGATTGGTATTTTAGGTGAAAACGAAAGAACGGAAATTTTTCTGGAAAGACTTGCCAAAAGTGAAAGTAATGAAGAGTTTTTAAAAACTCTCAAGGATGTTAAATAGATTTTATTGGTCGTATAAGTCCCATTGGACCTATGTGTTAAAATATTCTCCATGAATTCTCTGGCAGACGATCTTCGAGCTCTAGGTCATGCTTTAATCTGGTACTCCAGGCGTAAAATCAGTTATTTTGCCAGTAAATTTGAAGAGTTAAAAAATTTTTTGGTGGAAGTTTTAATGAAAAAAAGAGGAGAACACCAAAAAAGATTTTGGCACGGCGCCATGCTGGGGCTTTTGCTGGTTGGTATTCTTACATCAGGTATTTTGGGTGGACGAAGCCTTATTTCTTCAACTTATCCGGGGATGGGTGGTCCGGATCCGCGGTTTGCAGAGAGCTTTGAGCCGTTTCCCAAGGGAGTATTGTGGGATCCGTTATCAGGCCAAACAGGGAATACTAAAACTTTTATCTCTCAAAAACCAAGATCGGAAAATGTGGAATATAAAGTGGAAAGCGGAGATACACTCTCCAGTATTGCCAAAAAATTTGATGTTTCGCAGGACACGATTAAATGGGCTAATGATTTATTAAATGAAAATCAGCTAAAACCAGGCCAAACATTAAAAATTCTACCTGTAGCAGGCGTATCACATATAGTTAAAAGAGGTGACACGCTGGAGTCTGTGGCCAAAAAATATTCTGCCAATTCGCAAGCCATTGTTGATTTTCCCTTCAACGATGTGCCGGATGATTTTAGCTTAAAAGTCGGACAATTATTGATTATTCCGGATGGCAGCCCGCCGGAGATTAAAGCGCCAAAGCCTAAACCTCAACCCCAATTTTTGGCCCAAGGTCCGGGATCGCCTGCTTTTTCCGCGCCGTACGGAGCTCAATTTATCTGGCCGGCCGGAGGACAACTGACCCAATATTTCGCCTGGTATCATCCGGGTATTGATATTGCCAACAGAAGCGCTCCGGGCATTGCCGCATCTGACGGAGGAGTAGTGGTGGTGGCAGGATGGCCGGATGCGGGAGGGTATGGAAACAGGGTGGTTATTGACCATGGAAATGGTTATACCAGTATGTATGCTCACCTTTCCAATATCTATGTTTCTGTTGGAGAAACTGTATCAAGAGGTCAGTTAATAGGTCAAATGGGATCAACAGGGAGATCAACAGGAACTCATCTGCATCTGGAAATACATTACAAGGGAGTTCCTGCTAACCCGTTAGCAATTCTAAAATAGGACTTATTAGACTAATATGACCTATTGGTCTTATAATTAGAAGAATGGGCCCGTGGTATACCGGTAACACATCCCGATGGCATCGGGGGGTAAGGGGTTCGATTCCCCTCGGGTCCACTTCATCGATGACTCTTCAGTGTAAACACTTTGGTGTAATAAGGTTGGTGTAATAAGGTTGGTGTAATAAGGGTTTACCCTGAAGCTACGAAGTAGCTGAAGGGCTTGTAGGTAAACGGTATACCGGTACTCTCGCACAGTACAGTCCCGGGTTCGATTCCCGGCAAGTCCACCTCGCTTCGCTCGGTGTAAACACCTTATGGTTTGGGAGTTGGGGAGGGGCTGGGTTTTTTAATAGCTTCCGGAGTGGCTATTTTTTCCGGAGGGTTACCCACATTAACAACTTTTGGCAGCTCTTTTTGCTGCAGGGCGCCTTTATCAGATGCAGTTGGGGCTTGCAGATTAGTTTCAGGATTTTGAGCTTCGGATTTGGATTTTAAGTCGTTTAAATAATCCGAAGCTATTTTAAAATCCGGGCTGTCTTTATCCACCAGTTCCACCACTTTTTGGGCAGTGGCCAGAGCTCCCTGCAAATCGCCTTTATCCCGCAGAGCCACAGATACATTATAGTAGCCGTTGGCATAGTCGGGTTTTAAATTGATTGAATCAGTGAAAAATCTAATGGCCAGGTCATAGTTTTTGATAGCATAGTAAGTACCACCTACATTGAGCCGCAGTATGGGGTTTAAAGGGTCAAGCATAATGGCTCTGCCATATGCATCAAGAGAAAATACCAGGGCGTTTTGAGCTACACCGGAAATCTGTCTGTAAAGCTGGGCCAGAATTTCCCAGTTAATGGGGTTTTTGGGGGAAAGGGTTACAGCTATCCTTCCTTCACTGATTGATTGTTGCAGGAGTGTCTGGATATTTTTTTTATCCTCTTCTGTTAAAGAGCCTTGGGGCGATTCGGCAGTGGGGCCTTTAGCAGACGCAATGGCATTGGCTAGGGCAAAATTGATCTGGGCTATGTCAATCCTGTAGAAATCGCTGACCGGGTTTAGCTGTTCTGCTTTGACCAGGCTATTATAAGCGTCCAGGCCCTGGTTTTTGGCAACAGCGGAAAGAGCCTTGCGGTGATGATAATCAGCCAGAACAAATTTTCCTCCGAAAAAGAAAATTGTCAGGGCAAGAAGGGCGGATATTACCAAAAGTATAGATGGCAAAGCCTCAACATGGATTGTTGTTCTTCCTCCGTCAAGCGGAAAAGCATTTTGCAAAATAGCGCCAAAACTTCTTCCCTGGGATATGTCTTCGCCTGATTTTAAAGCTGATGCGGTAAAACAGGCTAAAATCAGCAGGCCAATTATCCAGATTACCATGGTAGAGGGGTGAAGCAGGATCAGGACAAAAAAGACTAAACCGCAAATTGCCAGCGATAATGGTAACTCTGACCTATCTATCCTATAGGTCATATATGTCTTATATGTTTGGGAAGCAAATATGACGGTTGCGGAGAGGAGAGCAAAGAAGCCGACTCCGCCAAGCGTTGCTAAAACCTGCAAATATTCGTTAAAGGCGCTGTCAAAGCGCAGGTTCCATATTTTAGTCTGGTTAAATTCAATGGGTTTGTGCTGGGTAAAATCAAAAAGAAAAGTAGCAGGGCCTGATCCCCAAAAAGGCGAGTCGCGGAAAGCGGAAACAGAAACTTTCCAGGATGCCTCAAGAGGCAGTTGCAGCTCGCGGGGGAAATTTCTAGCTTTTTCATAAATTGGGTTTTGCGCGCCTTCTCCAATAGGCGGGGTAATAGAGAATATGAATACAAAGGCCATTATTACAACAGGTATGGCCACAAACAGCAGGTTGAAACTGCGGAGACTGGGACGGATTGTTAAAAATATTGCTCCTGCTCCAATTAAGGAGGCTACCCATACGGGCCAGGAACCGGCCAGCATGATAAAAAGCCCTAAAACAGTTAGCAGTACGCTCCACACAACTTTAATTGTTATTTTTTTGGCAGAAAATATTTGGATTAAGACAAAAGGCAGGAAAATGGCTAAAACCCCTGTTGTGGAAAAGCTTGATCCGGTGGGGGTAAAATTAGCTGCCTTGGTAAAAGAGAAAGGAAGAATTGCTATTCCAAAATAATTGGCCAAGCCAAGAAGTGCCAGAACAGTTGAGGAGAAAAGCCCCAAGTAGAGTATCCAGCGGATATCTTTTAAAGACTTAATGGCTTGAACCGCCAGGAAATAAAACAGGATATAAGCTATCAAAGCTGCCAAACTGCCATGAACTTTTGCTTGATTTCCAAGGAGCGATACAAAGGGAGCGGGAGAAAGTATGGTGGATACAACAGCTACCACCACAAGCAGTAAAAGCGGCAAATCCAAAGGGGTCCTGATAAAAGAAACTTTTCCCAAAACAACAAACCTGATTGTTAAAATAACCAGCAGAATCAAAGAAAGGGCAGCCAGTATAACAAATTTGGGAGTATCAAAAATATCAGTAGTAAAGTTTCCAAAGGCAAACAGGGTGGAAAGAAGGATGGTTGTTACTGTTAACTTCAAAATCAAATTTAAATTATCGCTTAAAAATTGTTTCATTTATTAATACCTCTTCTACTATAAAGCAATCTTTTCCTCCATTGCAACTATGACTTAATAGGTCAAATTAGACTAATTGGTCTAATAAGACCTATGTTCAAGCCGTTTTTTGAAAAGATTTTCAGAATAACCCCCTTCTTTAATAAAAGTTCTCTCTAGGGCTTGCAATTGCCTGTCGAGTAAAAAGTTAGCTTGGTGGATTAGGCAAATAAGAGCGTTAGCTGCTTTTTCAGGATCTGAAAGATAAGACTTATATGTCTGATAGGTCTTATCGGTCTGATAGGACAAATTGCGGATTGCCAAAGCTTGGGGAGAATCCTTGCCCCAGAGTGGTAATCCTCGCTGGCGCAGAAAATCCTCGTAATCAATTAGTAATTCTTCCAAAGAAGCTCTGGCTACGCCGACCAGTTTAATCTCTGTCTTTTTAGAAGTACCGGAAGCTTGTGATCCTTCAGCAATATTTTGTCTTCCTGATCTGGCTGCCTGAACCATCTGATCCTTAGTTCGGGAAAATCGGTCAATATACAACCTCACGAATTCGACTGATAGGTCGTATATGAGGGTAGTAGTCTGATAAGACTTGAGGCTGCGGTAGCCTCCATGAGTTTTTTGATAGGTCTGATCTGTCATATTGGTCATATAGGTCTTATTCTGTTTGTACGATCCACCAGTTAAATTTAATTTCATCCGGACTCGGGCTAACTAGCGAAACATCAAAACTTTCGCCTGTCTTAATATTGGTTACTGAAAGAACCTTGTCTGTGGCAGTGATTGGAGTAATAAAGATCTTGGATGAAGAAGTAATTAGCGTTGAAGGAATGGTAATTTTAGTAGTATTGGCAGGCAAAGTTCCTGTTCCAATAGATGCTGCCAGAATTGTTAGCTTATTTGTTTCAACTTCAGAAGCTGTGATTTTACCTTGAGTTGTAATATTGCCTTCCTTATTTATAATGACCTTGCCGTTAAAGATATCCAGGCCTTCGGCCAATGGGGAATTTTGAATATATAAGATACTTAAGTTACTTAAGGAACTTCCTGTAACGGAAAGCATTCCGTCTACTATTAAGTCACCGGCCACCAGAGTTTTACCCAGGGTGGTTTCACCCAGAGACTTGAGTGAGTTTGATATATTAAGGTCATATGCAGCCAGCATGCCTGAAAAAGTAGCCTCTGAAGTAACCTTCAGGTTGGCTAAAGTGGCAGAGCCTGTGGCCAGTAATATATCAGGAGGAGTGAGTTGACCCACCTCGAAGGTGGGCTTTGCGGAAGAAGTAGCTTCTGCCAGCTTGGCGGAAACTGTTGCTTCTTGTTCCTTGACTCTAGTTTCTAGCGACTTGACCCTATCTTCCAAAGAAACTATTTTTCCTCCTACATCAAAGCTATTTTGATTGCTGGAAAGCTGGGGCCCGGGATTTTGATAAGCAGGATCTGCTGTTAATCGGGCAGAGGCAGTGGCTAAAGACGGATCAAGAATAATTGATCCTGTTTTAATTTTGGGAATAATCAGGTTTCCTTCATTATCTAAAGACAGCGAGGCAAAGAAATTACCCGGATCAGCAAAGCTTACATTGACAAAAGCTAAGGCTTTTCCGCATAATGGAGTCTGCGTGGGGGTGCTCTGGTGAGGCGCTTGATCTATCAAATCGGGTCGCGCGGATCCGATTCCCGTCACCTCCACGTTTTGACTGTTGACAAGAGAATTATTTTGTGATACAGTATTTCCTGATAGATCAGGCGCTACTTCATCAGAAGTGCGATTCGTCAAAGAACCATCCGGAAGGGTGGTTTTTTGTTGAACTGGACATTCTGCCCCGCCTTTACCACTGTAATCTTCCAGCGCTTTTCCAATTACCTGTCCCGGCCTGGTAGCTTTCATAGCCACACCGGGGGTGGAGCTGGAAGTTAGATAATCTCCAACCTCAATCAGCCCATTTTCGGTGGAAACTTTTACCGGCACCCGTCCAGCCAAAGCCACAGCCCTACCTTCAGTATTGGCTGAAAGCAGCACACCCGGCTTGGTTGAGATGAGACCTATTAAATTATTCTGATATGGGAGCTTCGATTTTTCTATATATGGTTGAAGCTCCCCGTAGTTATTCTTAATATCTGATTGGATATCTGATGTAGTTACCAAATCTCCAGCTTCAATATTTTCATCCAATACAGGATAATTTTCAGCCACATCAGCAGGAGTACCCATAGCAGTACCCCCATCAGAAAATACATCCCCATCAGAATCAACTCTGAATTTAACATTGCCTGTTCCTCCGACACTACTTAGAACTCTAAAAATATTTACATCGGATGAGGAAGTGGTATCAAAAACATCTAATTTTGACCCGGGTGAAGTAAATCCAATCCCCACATTTCCTGTGGCAAAGACTGCCCCGTAATTACTGGCAGCTCCTGTTTGGGCATTAACATACAGCCCGTAGGAAGCAGTAGTGCCTGTACCAACTGCCCCTGCTGCAATTCCCAGGGCAATTGAATTGTTTATCAGTTGATTGGTTCCTGAAACAGGCGCTCCTGCCAGATAAAAGCTGTAAGCATTAGTGGTGGTAACAGAGGTGTTGCTGGCTGCCAAAGTTGGTTGGGCAATGGAATTAAAGGCCATGTTTGTGGCAGTGCCGGAAGCAGCTGTTGACTGGTCTGTAAATGTTGAAGCAGAAAGAGATAAGTAAGGCCCGGTTAGACCCGGTGCTGCTCCGGTTAGAGCTCTTGAAACATCCAACAACCCTCCAGGAGTGATAGTACCAATTCCTACTTCTCCATTGACATCAATCATCATTCTTTCCGTACCTGCTGTTAAGAAGGATAATCTTCTGAAGGTAGAAGGGTTGGCAATTTGATAGGTATTTAATGTTTCAAAAGCAGAGCCAAAGGAGCGGGAATTAGGCATCCAGTTACCCAAAGATGATCCACCTGTTAAAGCTGTGCCGGTGGTAGCGCTACAAGAGGTAGTGGCGCATTTAATAACCATCATATTGGCATTAGTGGTATCGTTGTAAGAAATAAATGGTAAGCCATCCGCGCCAATGACAGCATAAGTCCATGACCCTACATCACTACTAGTAGTAGTATCAATGGAGGTTATTGTTGAGCTGGAACAAGTAGCATTACTGCATTTTGCCACTCTTAAATCCCCATTTGTGCCGTCATTATAAGCAATAAATGGTAGGCCGTCGGTGCCGATGGTAACAGAGGGAGTAGCACCAACCACATTAGTAGATTCAACAGTGACATTAAGATTACCGGAAGAACAAGCTGCATTGCCGCATTTGACAAACTCTAAATCCCCACCAGTTGAATCATGATAAACTATCACCGGTAAACCATCTGCCCCAATGGCAATAGATGTTTCCCTGTATTCGACATTATTGGCGCTATTGTCAACATTGGTAGTGGTAGTATTGCCGGAAGAGCAAGCTGCGTTACCGCAATGAATTGCAACAAGATCGTCCGCAACAGAACTAACAACAATAGGAAGCCCGTCTGTGCCAATGGCTATGCTAATGCCTTTACCAATTGAAAAACCTGTTGTTTCACTGCTGGAGGTGCAAGCTGCGTTACTGCATTTAACAAAGGCCCTTGTGCCGTTATCGGCATTATAAGCCACTACAGGAAAGCCATCAGTGCCTACGGCTATAGCAAAATAATATATGCTGCCTATGCCGCTTTTTATTGCAGTGTCTGTGTTGCCGGAAGAACAAGTGAGATTCCCGCAATGGACTAAACGAAGTGCAGTGGGATCAACCAGATAAAGAAGTACTGGTAGTCCATCTGCCCCAAGGGCCATATTAGATGATGATGTATAAACATAACTGCCTCCTGGTATAGTAGTGGAGATATTGCCGGAAGAACAAACTGCATTGCCGCATTTGGTTACTCTTACAGAGCCAAAGCCATAACTTATGATTGGAAAACCGTCAGGGCCAATTACTACGGAATTACCGTATTGCACATTGCCTACTGAGTCAATTGTGGTAGCTGTTTGGGTGGTGGCGGTAATAGTGGGGCCTTGGTTTGGACCAATATTTCCTGCCACCTGCAGTTTGAATGAGGGAGACCAGCTGTTTCCTATGCCTACACTACCTGCGACAGGCTGTAAAAAGAGATCGTACGGGGCTGTAGAGCCAACACCGGTATTACTGCCAACCTGGATAAATCCATAATTGGAGTTGGTGTCTAGACCTATGGCTAACCTTTTGTTTATATTGTTGGCTGTAGAGCCTGTGATACTAAATTGTGAACCGGCCGCCCCCAAAATCCCTGCCAGAGTTTGATTGGCAGTTAAATCACCGGCTATTTGTACTAACCTGTCGGGAGATGTAAACCCAATCCCCACATTGCCATTGCCTGTAACCAAGAGTCCGATACTGCCTTCAGATCCTCTTAATCTGGCAATTCCTGCCACATCCAGCAATTGGGTGGGATTACTCATGCCTATTCCCACATTGCCAGTTCCTGCAAAAACAGCAGCATATTTATTAGTCCCTCCTGTTGGGGAATCAACATAAAGACCATAACTATTAGTAGAGTTATTACCACCATCATTACCAATCCATAAACCCATGGCGTTGGTAACTACAGCAGAACCTGATTCATTGGGGGGAGATAGGATGCTGACAGTGGCAGCATTGGTGACAGTTAAGGCGGAAGCTGCGTCAACAGCAGTTGTTCTAAAGATAGTAAATCTTTGATTGGTATAACCTCCTGTAATAGTCACAGTATCGCCTCCGCTTAATATAGTGTTTTGTTCTGCTGTAACATTAGTATGTGTAACAGATGACATTGTGAAACCAGCAGCCCCTCCGGATACTCCTGTTCTATCAAAATTCATAGTATTGGCATCGACAGTAAGACGCAAGACTCCGTCCATGCCAAAATTGATTTTACCTGCGCTGGCTGAATATATTCCGGTATCAGTATCTCCTGTAAAGGAATATGAAGGAGCAGCTACCTGATTTCCAGCAAGAAATTGGCCTGTAGATCTTAAATTACCAACAGACCCATCCAATGTTAAATTACCTGCAATTCTGGCATTACCCCAGACATCCAAAGGATTAGTAGAAGTAGTTGCTCCTATCCCCACATTACCATCTACAAACAAACCATTAGCAGGTGCAGCAATACCTTGCCTGATTCCTCCTATATGAGCATTACCTGCTACAGATAAGGTAGAGTTAGCTGTAGTTATACCAATTCCCACATTACCTGTGGAGGTTATGACCGTTGCTGAAGAACCACTGTTAATCTGAAAGATTTGTAAAGGATTGGTTGTCCCAATTCCTATATTGCCTCCAAATGGTTGTAAGGATAAGTTATAAGCTGCACTGTTACCAACTCCCAGGTTTGCTCCTGCTTGAATAAAGCCCAAATTATTGGTGGTATCCAAACCTATTGCCAGCTTTTTATTTAAAGTATTTGCTGATCCTCCTGTTATATCAAACTGTGATCCTGTTGCTCCCAGTACTGTTCCTAAGGCATTACCTAAACCGGATATATCAGATGCTAACTGTAATGTTCTGTCAGGACTGGTAAAGCCTATACCTACAGAACCAGCAGTAGTTACTACAAAAGATCTTGAACCTGAATTTACTTGGAATTGGCCTGATGGCAGAGAAGTACCAATTCCAACATTACCCTGGACAATAAAACTATTACCATTTGTCTGATATAAGGTTGAAATCTCCGCAGCCGATAAATTCCGGTTGTAAACACGGATTTCATCAAGGATGCCATTGAAGTTATATCCACCACCAAAGCGGGAGCCTATTCTTAAATTACCTGTTGTCTTTAATGATTGTCCAGTTATTGCAATAAAATGCCAGGTTCCAGAAGAAGCAGATGATGAAACACTCCCATCAACATAAATTGTTCCTCCGACGCACTGTACAAATGTGTCCACTCCAGCATCGAGATAAATGCAGTCGGTCCCTACATCTCGGTCATCAAAAAGATACATAGCAGTGCTGGTATTATTTCTGTAAATCCACATAGTAACGGTCTTGCCAGATGATGTCGAACTTGGAACAGCCACAAAATCATCCACTCCATCAAAATTTCCTCCTCTACCAAATTTCCCGGTAGTAGTGCTAACTCCGCCGCTACCTGTTCCGTTATTGCCACTGATGGAAGAATCAACCACTTCTCCTGAAGTACCATTCCAGGAGGTTTCATCCATCTTCCAGTATCCAACCAAACCACTGGTTGTACCTAATATAGGAATTGTATTGTTATATGCTTCACCTATTGATACTCCACCAGTAACATAAAGTGCAGAGTTGGGAGAAGTGTTTCCAATTCCCACATTACCTGAGGAATTCACTGATAATCCAGAAATAGTTTGCCCAGAACCAGGAGTGCCAGAAGTTAAGGCTAGGATATTAGAAGTTGGAGACCAAAGACCAATACCTGTGGAATTGGTAAATGAATATGATGGTAGGGAAGCAGTTCCATTAGGAGCCAGGATTTGACCTGAAGGGGTAAATGTCCCATTGGTAGAAAGGTTTCCATTTACTGTTAATGTTCCTGTTATCCTGGCATTCCCCCAGACATCCAAAGGATTAGTAGAAGTAGTAGCTCCTATTCCCACATTACCATCCACAAACAAACCATTAGCAGGAGCTGCTGTTCCCTGGAAAAGTGAGCCTATATGGGCAGAACCTGATACGGAAAGGGTAGAGTTTGCTGTGGTAGTACCTATCCCCACATTACCTGATACAGCCAGGCCATTGGAGGGGACAGTTAAGCCGGAATATGCGCCAATTCCCAGATTACCCTGAATATATGTATTGTGGGCAACAATATTATTGGCTAGGAAGTTGTGGGTATTGGCAATCTGCAGGTCATAGGTTTGTTTCCTGCCGATTTCCTGAATTCCTGTAATTTTCTCCCAACCAGTACCTGTGGCAATATATTGGCCGGTCTTTAGTTGCGATACCTTGATCCATTTGGCTCTTGACAAATCACGGGAAGTGTAGTATGATACAGGCAGAATTTGGGTTCGGGGGTGGTTGGATCCACGGTAATCACTCCGAGGTGAAAGCACTCTAAAGGCTTTATGCCACGAGCCCTTTTCTTTTGTCTTCATTACTGCTTCCAATACTATTTCAGCAGTCTTTTTTCCTCTGTTTGCTTCCCAACAAGCCTTGTGAGCTAAAGAATGTTTACCTATCTGTTTAAAAATAAGCTCGGTTTCGGGGAGAAACCTTTTGATAACTGTTCCTATTGTTGCCTCATGTCCTGTATATTCAGTATCAATAACCAGCCTGGAGGGGATAAGTTGTTGTGCTTTTAGTGTTTCTACGATAGCATGAGCAAACATTTCCGGTCCAAATAAAATTGGTTTATTTTGTTTCTGATAGATCTTGAGTAACTGTTGTTTTGTTTTCTGTGCAATCTTTGCAGTTACTGTTTTTTTAGATACAACTGAGGCGATGCCAATAAAAGTGGCTCTTTCCAAATCTTCCATTCGGATAGATTGATCTACCTCGAAGGTTTCATAGGTCATAAGAGGTTTATCGATTACTAAATATGGATGATTAGCAGTTGTCAAAATTCTCTTGGCAGAAGAAGTAGTCAGAGCCTGAACCTCTTGCAGTCCCATATTCATGGTCTTTTCAACTTTATTCCACTCAAATTCTCCTGTTTTATCATTAAGAGATAATATTTCATCATCAGGTTTTATATCCTCAACCGGCACATCCTCCCATTCATCTTCACCCTTTCCCCTTGACCCTTTACGCTTTCTTCTTATCCTGGTTCCTTTTGCCACACACTGGCCTACAACATGCAAAGCTCCCAGAGGGGAAGTAGTTCCCACTCCCACATTACCGGAAATAGCCAAACCATTAGCAGGGATGACCTGGTTTACTCCTGTATAGCCTATTCCCACATTACCCTGGATAGATAATTTAGCATTGGGAACTGATGTTCCAATACCAAGATTACCCTGAATTTCTAAATTCCCGTCAAGCCTCACATTCCCCGCATCTACCCACAAAGAGTAGGGGTTGGTTAAAGTGACAGAAGCCCCATTTGTTGGAGCATTGGCTATGTATAAAGAAGCGGCATTATCAACAGTGACAGCACCTCCTGATTGGGCTACAGTGATTTGGCCAATACTGATGCCGGCGGCAAAAGGAGAAGAAGTAATTTGGGTGGTGGTAGAGTCGGTTATGGTATGAGCAGGGATATTGATGGCGGCATAGGTGCTGGAAGTTCCTCCTGCCGTAGTAGCAGCTGCACCTACTCCTAAACCATATAAATTGGTAAGGGTCATGCTGACCCCGGTACCAATAGTGGAAGGGTCAACAAAAAGGCCATAGGCATTAGTAATAGTACGCATAGCTCCGGAACCGGCATAGGTAGGCTGAGCAACATATATCTGTCTTTGATTTGTTACGCTAGCAGAGAAAGTAATTGTTTTAGCAGCAACATCAATCCATTTCGCTTCACTACTGTAATTCGAACCTCCCGCTGCAGCAGTTTGTGGAATAACTTGTAATACGCTATCCGTTACGGTGAGTGCGCTATTTGTAATTCTGGCAGCATAGGCAGCCCCATTTTCTCCAAAAGCAATTTGTCCATGCCCGCTTGCCGAACCGATGATAACATTAGTATCCATGCCGATGTCACGATAAACACGTATGGGACCAGCCCCAGAGCCCGCGAATGATATCATCCTCACGCCACCAGCAGCAATATCAACAAAATCCGCAGCCGAGCTGTAAATCCCGGTATTCGTATCTCCTGTAAAAGTATATGATGGAGCAGAAACAGAACCAGCTGCTGCCAGGAATACTCCGGTGGAAGTTAAATTACCAACAGATCCGTCCAGGGTTAAATTACCAGTAATCCTGGCATTTCCCCAGACATCCAAAGGATTAGTGGAAGTGGTTGCCCCTATTCCCACATTCCCATCTACAAAGAGTCCATCTGTTGGAGCAACTATGCCTTGCCTTAATGATCCGATATGTGCATTACCTGATACAGATAATGTAGAGTTTGCTGTAGTTATACCTATCCCCACATTACCTGAAACAGCCAGGCCATTTGTGGGAACAGTTAATCCGGAATATGTTCCAATGCCCAGATTACCCTGAATATATGTATTATGAGCAACTATATCATTGGCCAGGAAGTTGTGGGTATTCTCAATTTGTAGGTCATAGGTTTGTTTTCTGCCGATTTCCTGGATAGAGACAATCTTTTCCCATCCATCATCCGTTGCAATAAGTGTTCCTGGTTGCAGAAACTTGACTTCAACCCATTTTGTAGTGTAATTTTGAGGAATGGATAAAACATTTGTTAACACATTATCTGATTTGTTAGTTAACATTTCAGCTGGTTGGTTTGCAGCGTCTATACTTATTCCATTCGGATCTAAAAGACCTAAGCTTAAACCTTGGCTATTGACTGTTAATATTGGGTTTGGTATTATTTGTTTTGCTGCAGCATTTATATTAAGGAAACTTATAAATTTATGATCACTAAAACTGTTAATAGAAAAATTGACATTGAAGATATCAATATAAGAGCTGCTATAGCTTTTGGGTTGGTTTTGATTGCCGGGCTTTTGACCCTGTTGATTTATCTTGCTTTTGTTAAATAATTCCTCTTTTAATGCCAGATACGGATGATTGGCTGTTGTTTCAATCCATTTTCCAGACTGTGTTTCCAATCTGAAAACTTCCTGTATTCCCATATCCATGGTTTCTTCTACCTTATTCCACTGCCACTGTCCTGTTTTATCATTAAGAGATAATATTTCATCATCAGGTTTTATATCCTCAACCGGCACATCCTCCCATTCATCTTCACCCTTTCCCCTTGACCCTTTACGCTTTCTTTTGATCTTGGTTCCTTTAGCCACACACTGTCCCACAACATGCAAAGCCCCCAAAGGGGAAGTAGTGCCTACTCCTAAATTACCGGAAATAGCCAAACCAGAAGCAGGAGCAGTGACGCCGGAGTATCCAATCAGACCACTGCCCAGGGTTAATGTCCCGGTTATTTTGGCATTACCCCAGACATCTAGGGGATTACTGGAAGTAGTTGCCCCTATTCCCACATTCCCATCTACAAATAATCCATTGGCAGGGGCAGAAATACCCTGCCTGATGGTACCTATATGGGCAGAACCTGCTACAGAAAGGGTAGAATTTGCTGTAGTTATCCCTATACCTACATTACCCTGAACAGCCAAACCATCGGTCGGAATAACAGTTCCACCATAGCTTATCCCTATACCTATATTTCCAGTAACTGCCAGTTTAGATTTAGGAGAATTTGTCCCGATACCGACATTGCCATCTGCTTCTATACGCATCCTTTCTACATAGGTAGCATCTGTACTTCCATCCGCACTATTGACAGCAGTCGTAAAGAAAACAATTTTTCCACTTCCCAAAGAGGCATTATTCGCACCTTGTGCTGCTATCTGTAGACCGCCAGCGCTAAGGATCCCATCAGTATTTCCACCGTGGAGGATAACTCCCCTAAGTCTTGGGTAAACAGTGCCATCATAGTGTATACCTAAGCCAGTTTGACTGCCGAGGGCTCCTACTGATGGACCGACGTTAAGACTGTCTACAGGAGCAGTTGTTCCAATCCCAACTTTACCTGCTCCTGTTATGGTTAACCTGGATGATCCACCTGTTGATAACCCCAAAGCATCAGTTCCCGGCCTAAATAATCCGGTATTAGTATCATTAACAAATGAATACCCTGGTAAGGAAGCAGTCCCATCAGGTCCTAAAATTTGTGAGCCATTTACAGTTAAATTACCTCCAATAGTACTAGCCCCATCTAAAGTTAATGTCCCTGTAACCCTGGCATTACCCCAGACATCCAAAAGATTAGTGGAGGTGGTTGCCCCTATCCCTACATTACCATCTACAAAGAGTCCATTAGCCGGAGCAACTATGCCTTGCCTTAATGATCCGATATGTGCATTACCTGATACAGATAATGTACTATTTGCTGTAGTTATACCTATCCCTACATTACCTGATACAGCCAGGCCATTGGCAGGGATGACCTGGTTTACTCCTGTATATCCAATACCTACATTACCCTGGATAGATAGTTTAGCTTGAGGTAGGGTGGCACCAATACCAATATTGCCTGATGAATCAAATACTATTTCATTTGCACCTGATCCGTTTACATTAAAGCCCAAGGAGTTGGCTGTTGTGTCATAAGATATGGCATATTCATCAGAGGTAGAGGTGCCAATATGTAAAGTAGCCGGACCAAGGTAGAGATCTCTCCATCTTTTTGTATTGCTGCCTAAATCATAAGTAATATCAGCACTTGGCAGTAAGTGACCTGAAAAAGTAGACAAAGAAGAAACATTTAAACTACCTCCCACTCCCACATTCCCATCCACAGTTAATGCTCCTGTAATCCTGCCTGTTCCCCAGACATCCAGATTATACCCGGCAGATGTTCCACCAATGCCTACATTACCGGAAATCAATGCTCCATTGGTTGGTGCTGTAATCCCTAATGCATTGCCAATATTGATAGCCCCTGCCACAGACAAAGCATTATTGGCTGTAGTTATGCCAATGCCCACATTACCTGATACAGCCAGGCCATTGGAGGGGACAGTTAAGCCGGAATATGTGCCTATCCCCAGATTACCCTGAATATATGTATTGTGGGCAACAATATTATTGGCTAGGAAGTTGTGGGTATTGGCAATCTGCAGGTCATAGGTTTGTTTTCTGCCTGCATTCTGTATACTTATTATCTTCTCCCAACCATTGGCTGTGGCAATAGCCTGCCCTATTTTTAACTCCGAAACCTTAATCCATTTGATTGAAAAGAGGTTGGAGTTTTGAGATAATAAACCTTGCGTGGGCCCGCCAGGTTCGGGAGCTGATCCTAAGAATATCGGTCTCACGGGTTCAAGTCCCGTCGGGTCCACGCCTTTTTGGGACTTGACATTTATGTCCTCTTGTGGTATATTATTATTTGTTCTTAGGGTCAGCTCATTGTAATTAACGAATCTGGTCAGACCACTAGTGTCTGAAGAACCGTCCGCAAGGGCGGTTTTTTGATGGGAATTTTCTACTTTAACTAAGTATGGATGTTCTGAAGTAGTTTCTATCCATTTGCCGGTATCTGTTTCCAGCTTGTAAACAGTTTGTATGCCTTTATCTAAAGTAGCTTCTACTTTGTGCCATTGCCACTGGCCTGTTTTATCATTAAAAGACAGCACTTCGTCATCAGGCTTGATATTTTCAACAGGCACTTCTTCCCAATCATCATCTGTACCCTGTAACCTGTCCCCTGTACCCTTTCGTCGTCTACGACGAATCCTGGTTCCCTTTGCCACACACTGGCCAACAACATGCAAAGCCCCCAAGGGGGAAGTAGTGCCTACTCCCACATTACCTGATACAGCCAAACCATTGGAGGGGATAACCTGATTTACTCCTGTATAACCAATCCCTAAATTACCCTGGATGGATAAAGTGGCATTGGGGAAAGAAGCCCCAATACCCACATTACCTCCCATAAAAGAAGCTGCAAAGTTTCTGATACCTCCTGTTTGGGTATCAACATACATGCCATATGAATTGGTAGTACCAACTCCCACTGCCCCGGCATCTATTCTTAGTCCATAGGAGTTAACAATACCGGCAGAAGAACCTGCTGCAGGGGCACCTGCAATGTAAACACTTGAAGCATTAGTTACATTTAAGGCAGAGGCAGCAGAAATGGTAGGTTGTGCAAACAGAGTAAATCTTTGGTTTGTATATCCACCTGTGATGGTAATGGTATTTGCGGCCATAGCTAGATTACTCTTTTCCGCTGTTACTGCTGTGTGTGCAGCAGGGTTGATTTGAATGCCGGTAGCTCCACCAGAAACATTATGTCCCCAAAAAGTTGCTGTTGTAATGCCCCGTGTGTTTGATGATCCAAACTGGACTGCTGTACCCTCTGTCCCAATCTCAAGGCCACCAGCAGCGCCTATCATTCCCTGCTGACCGCCACCATCATTGCCTCCCATATATACATCAACAGTGCCGTCTGACCCCACGGCTCCAATAAAGTAACCAAACAAACCGCCAGCACCAGTATCAGCAACACGCAGGCGTTCATTTGCATTGACGGCAAGATTTACCTCATCAGCCGTGCGGCTAAACATTCCTGTATTGAGGTCTCCAGTAAAGGAATACGAAGGCTTAGATTCAGAACCCAAAGCATTTTGAATTACCCCTCCAACAGTAACATTACTTGATAATGTTGCTAGAGAGGAAACATTTAAAGATCCTCCTACTCCCACATTTCCATCTACAGTTAAAGCTCCTGTAATCCTGCCTGTTCCCCAGACATCCAGGTTATACCCGGCAGATGTTCCACCTATGCCTACATTACCTGATATTAATGCCCCATTAGCAGGTGCTGTAATCCCTAAGGCATTACCTATGTTAATGGCTCCTGCCACAGACAAAGCATTATTGGCTGTAGTTGTCCCTATCCCCACATTGCCTGTTGAAGTTATGACTGTACTGTTTGCCCCTGAATTAACCTGGAAGACTTGAGCAGGAGAGGTTATGCCTATACCTATATTACCTGCTCCTGTTACAGTTAACCTGGATGATCCTCCTGTAGAAAATCCCAAAGCATTGGCAGAAGGCCTGAATATGCCTGTATCAGGATCACTGGCAAATGCATAGCCCGGCAACAAAGCTGTTCCATCTATGGCCAGGATTTGCCCTGAAGGGGTAAAAGTTCCACTGGTAGCAGAGTTTCCATCTATTGTTAATGTTCCGGTTATTCTTACATTACCCCACACATCCAGGATATTGTTAGAGGTAGTAGCCCCTATCCCCACATTCCCATCTACAAACAATCCATTAGCAGGTGCAGCAGTTCCCTGGAATAATGAGCCTATATGAGCATTACCTGCTACAGAAAGTGTACTATTTGCAGTAGTTATACCTATTCCAACATTACCTGAAATAGCCAGACCATTAGAGGGGATAACCTGATTTATTCCCGTATAACCGATTCCAACATTACCCTGGATAGACAAAGTGGCATTAGGGGCTGTTGTGCCTATTCCTACATTGCCATTATCCAGAATGGCAAATCTTTGAACATTGTTGTTATCTGTAGTTAGGAAAGACAGACCTGTGGTTGTGGCATTTCCTCTGATTTGCAGTTTGGCATAAGGATCCTGACCAACAGTAGTCCCAATGCCCACATTATCTCCCATGGTCAAAAGCCTTATATATGCTCCTGCATCCACCCATCCTGCAGCAGCTGAAAATGAGGTGGTATCAGTCCAAGCAGGTAAACCAGAGGAGATAGCTAAACTCTGGCCCGAGATACCAATTGGTAGTCTGGCTACATTGCCACTAACATCCCTGTAAAAGATATCTCCTGTACTGTCTGCTCCCAGAGTCAGATTTAATCCGTTTAATCTGGTTGGACCCGAAGCTGTTAAACTGCCTCCAATACCAACATTACCTGTTAAATCAGAAAATCCTGCTATGCGGATACCAGACAAACCATAAATGTTGCTGGCCACATTCAAAGAAGATCCTACTCCCACATTACCAACCAGGTTGGATATGCCAGATACATTAAGGGTATTTAAGGCAGCGGCAGATGTAACTGTTAAGGATGAGCCAATACCTACATTGCCTAAAACATGGAGAGGGTAAAGTGGAGTAGTTGTACCCACCCCCAGATTACCGCCACTTGTTACTGCAACAGAAGATGCGCCTGAATTTATTTGCAATACTTGCGAGGGGGCAGATATGCCTATTCCTACATTGCCGGAAGGAATAACCAGAGATCCTTGAGGTAAGGTTGTTCCAATTCCCACATTGCCATTATCTAAAACAGACAGTCCAAAGGTAGAATTGGCATTATTGGTAGTAACAAAAGTTAACCCTGTTGAACCGGCGTTCCCTCTTAAATGGAGTTTTCCTATCGGGTCTTGAGCCACAGTAGTCCCAATGCCCACATTATCTCCCATGGTCAAAAGCCTTATATATGCTCCTGTATCTATCCAGCCTGCTGCAGAGGTAAAAGAAGTGGTATCAGTCCAGATAGGTAAACCGGAGGATATGGCTAGGGATTGACCGGATGAGCCAATTGGCAGTCTGGCAATAATACCATCAGAATTTCTGTAAAATATATCTCCTGTACTGTCTGCTCCCAGAGTCAGGCTTAATCCGTTTAGTCTGGTTGGACCTGAAGCTGTTAAGCTTCCTCCTATGCCAACATTACCTGCCAGGTCTGAAAACCCGGCAATCCTGATACCAGCCAAACCATAAATGTTGCTGGCCACATTCAAAGATCCTCCTACCCCCACATTACCAACCAGGTTGGATATACCTGAAACATTAAGGGTAGACAGGGCTGCAGCAGAGGAAACAGTTAAAGATGAACTAATCCCCACATTTCCCACTACATCCAGGGCAAAGTTAGGGGAAGTTGTGCCAATGCCAACATTGCCCGCAGAGGTTATGGCCACAGAAGATGATCCTGAATTAACCTGGAAGGTAGCAGCAGGGGAGGTTATGCCTATACCTATATTACCTGCCCCTGTTATGGTTAACCTGGATAATCCTCCTGT